>PDWI01001510.1_pt1 | contig 37249 bp, 30 predicted proteins | sample 1430891 | NCBI WGS metagenome assembly PDWI01 (sample SAMN01162508, study PRJNA174530) | Oral metagenome, whole genome shotgun sequencing project. | biome: Marine environment; feature: Marine mammal; material: Swab sample of the gingival sulcus; isolation source: swab sample of gingival sulcus... | reverse complement strand
CCTGTACGATTGTCCCGCAGGCGTCTCTCGCATTCCCGTTTCCTCCGGCTGCTATGCCTTCTGCTGACTTCTTTCATGCGGTCAGGGAGGGGCTGCCCCGCCCTCAGCCAAAATTCCGTCGCACGCGACTTCTCAAAGGGCACATGAAAGACCTCCCGGGGTAAACACGTTTCTTTCGGTACGTGAATGCCGAGTATACGAACAGGGCTTATGATGGATAGAGGACTTCACCTTGCGTTGCAGGCTCGTCCCGCCCGTGCGCGCCTCACTCGATTCCTGTGCGTCACCCCGCACCTTCGCGGCACCCTGCCCCGGCAGGGCAGCTTCCTTCAGAGATACCGTCACCGGCATCCCCTTACCTGCCGCTGCGCCCTTCGCCTCCATCTGGCTGGGCCTGAGACTTGCCAGATGCAGTGACTGTATGATACATCTGGCGCACTTTTAAGAGAACGTGCCGTGGCCGGCACACAACCCGGCGCTCAACACGTTTTGACACGTAATCTACTGACAATATTGTATATTTTTATCTTAATTGATGAAATATACCTGTTAACGGGATTGTGTGAAGCTCAGGGGACAACGAAGCCCGTGGAGGAAATTTCTCCAGAAGAGAGACCCGTGAGGCAATCTCAAGTCTGGCAGCGTCAGGCTGGATCGGGAGCCAGGAAAGATGATATGGATAACCCAAGTGAACTGCTGATAAACGTCGTGAGCGACTGACAGGCTAAAGACGCTGACAAGCCTGAACCAAAAGGTATGGGGTATGGTCGGGGCGTTCGTGTTTCGCCCCGCGCAGCCGATAACTCCCCCGGCGGACAGGCAGATCCTGAGTCATCGAATGTATTCTCGGCGGAACGTGGTAAACCCGTATCTCTCCCTTTGGGAAAGCGAGCCGCAAGGCAAGCCGACGGGGGTGCGGGCAGAGGATGCCGGAAAAAGCGAACGCCGCCTTGTAATGAGGCGGACAGGGGTTCAGAATCTGCCCCGGCCCGAAAGGGCGCAGACTTCCGGCTGGTGTTGAATCACGAGAAAGGTTTGGGTCGTTTAAATCGGAAAGGCACGGACAGGCAATGGTTATACAACATTGACGGCCTTCTGAGCAGTGCCTGTAGCTGGAACACCATCAACTGGCAGACCGCTGTTGGCATTGTAAAACGCTTGCAGGCCCATATCGTGAAGGCAGCCTCAACTGCCGGATGCTTTACGGCATCTTATCAAGGCTTGAGCCGTGTGCGGTGAAAGTCGCACGCACGGTTCTTAGGGGGCTTGGGGATGGCAACATCCCCCGGCTACCCGGCGACCGCAGGGGTTTCCGTTTTGCTCCAGCCCCTGCGGCCGGTTAGCTTGGCGTTAGAGAAATGAATAAAATTATTTCATCGTTAGAACATATTACCAGGACAAAAGAATGCAGAGTTGTCTTTAGTAAACGCGGGTCTCACATTTTTGGTGGGGAGATTGAAAACCTTAAAATTACTGGTTTGAATTTGCCAATAAAAATTCATCATATTTTCACAATTGATACTTTTGATAAATATTCGCCAATAAAATTCAATAAATGCAGATATCTACCACTGGTTTTTCCTCTTTCTTGTGAAGAGGCCAATCACATTTCATATTTAATAACGAGAGAATTAGAAATTAACATCCTCAATGTTTCAAGTTGTGCCAAAGAAGATAAAGAGTTCTTTCCGAACAATTTGCCTTTTAGAAAAGCCAGGTTAAAACCGCTATCGTATGCACAGAAAAGAATACTCTATTCAAATATTAGAGAAAAATCATTCCTTGATAAACGAAGAATGAAAAAACTGTGGAATGGTCAACTGTTCAGTGTTTCCGGTATGCTTGATTACAGCCCGTATTTTGGACCATGCTTAAGCAACAATGAATCTGATAATACATTTTGTTCATCATGGAAATTTGCAGAATTCCCTGTAACCAAAATACCTTTTGGTGATGTATGGAATGAAATACCATCAGAAGCAGTCTTTCAATTCTTTGTTTGTATAAATTGTGATCAAATTCATGCAAGTCTCAATTGTACTTAATAAAAATATCTAACATAAAAATATCTAACGAACTAAGGTCAGGTTGTGTGAGCGAAGCGAACCACAATCTGAACCGTCTGCTGAACAATAAAAATATGAAAACCCTGACAAAAATTAAATCTTGATTCTTTTAATCATAAATACATATTTTATTTGTCGCTGGATACATGGGGCAGTGTTACCAAATGATGCCGGTCGACATTGGGCTGCCATAATAATTCCTGTTTTAATGTTAATTTTCTCAGGAATTACATTAGGTATCTTTAAAATTATTTCCGATGCAGACCGGCTGAAAAAAGCGGGGGAGATGATTTTAAGAGGGGCGGCACCCGATGCCTCTCCTTTTCACAGGGTTGGTAAAAACTGCTGGTGAGGCATCATATCATTTAGGGGTGGAAAAAGATGAAAATGTGTGTAAAATATGAAATTAATGAAGATGGCTGAAAAGACTGCCGCGCAGCGGCTTACTTAAACCGATGGACGGAACTGAATTTAACGGCAGGCTGATAGCAGATCTGCGGGAGCATTGAAATGAAATTACCCAAGGTGAACATAAAAAAGGTTCTGTACGCAACCGATTTATCAGAAGGCGCCCTGTACGCCCTTTCCTACGCCGTGTTTCTGGCCAATTCCCATAAGGCGTCCTTGACCATTCTCCATGTGGTGGCCGATGATCCCAATCTGGATGCGGGTATCGCGGGCTATATCGGGGAGGAAAAATGGGAAAAAATCAAGAACCGCGCCACCCATGAAGCCCGGGAGGCGCTGATCGGAAAAAAACGTGAGCATCTGTTCGTGGAAGAAGCCCTGGATCACATTACAAAAAACGTGGGAGATGATATCGGCGAACATATCATGGATGAAACCATCATCGTGAAGGGAAATCCGGTCACCGGCATCGTGGAGACGGCCAGGGAAAAAGAGATGGATCTGATTGTGATGGGATCCTACGGACACGGCGGCATCATGGGCGATATCATTGGATCCACGGCCCAGCGGGTGATCCGCCGGTCCAGCATCCCGGTGCTGGTGGTACACCTGCCGGACCATCAATAAACGGATACCGGATGCTTCAGATGAGACAGGATCCAAAGACCATATTCCGGACAAAACTCTTATCCGGCGTGGCCGACAGGATCCCGCATACGGTGATCAACCGGTACGCGGCAGTCATATGACCGCCGGCGTGGAAACCGCTCTCCAGGAGCAGGTCAACGCGATCAAAAGCCGGATACGCCGGTGGGTGGCCGAGGGAGCCGACCTCCGCATGGCCCGATGGCAGGGGGCCCTGGAAACCCTGCTCATCACCTACAACTCCCGGATTCTGCCCGGCGACATTGCAGCCGCAACGGTGCCCCGAGAGGCGGAAGCCGCCCGGTTCCGCCTCCTGCACCGGACCCTGGACATCACACCCTTTGTCCTGGTTCTGTTTCTGCCTGCCGCAGCCGCCGGCCGCCTGCGGGATGTCGATCCCATCCGCCCGGCCCCGTCTTCCGCCGTGGCCCCTGATGACGCCAGTAAAGTGCTGGTGACCTCGGTGACGCCGGGCGACCGGCTGCTCATCGCGGAGATTTCCGGACACCGGCCCGGAATTGATATACTGGAAAACGGCTGCCTTCTGGGCAATTATTATTACGGCGACGGAGAAGAATGCATCCGGGATTTGTCCAATATCATGGCCCTGCATTTCAAGCCGCCCGCATGGAACTCCGGGGATTACGCCCTTTACACGGAAAACTGGTTTTACCGCAGTGCGATACTGCGCAGCAATCAGGTGCCGGTTCAGTCCAATAATTCCTATATCCATCATCCCGTTCTGCTGGGCCTGAACACGATTGAGGCGGTATTCCGGCTGATGCGCAACGTACTCTTGCGCCTGTGCGCGGTGACGGATACGATCATCGCCAACGCCAATTCCGCCAATCCGTACGAGGATGAACTTTCCGAAATTACCCTGAACGGCCTGCGCGACCGGGAGCCGGACCAGATTGCCAGCCTGAACCGGTATATGGAAACCCGCCTCATGGGCCTTCTGAAACTGCTCAAGGCCTATGAAATCGTTAATTTCAAGACCTTTTCCGAACCGGATCTGCGGCAGGTCTTCCGCAATCTTTTCATCCGTACCGTGGGCCAAGGCACCGACCATGTTCTCAAGGCGGTTGACGAGAGCGATAACGCGGACGCGCCCCCCGATCATCCCCCCGCCGTCTGATCCCTGCGGCCCTCCGTTTTTTTCTGATTTGTCCTTCCCGAGCCTTGTTTTTTCCAGGGATGGAAAAATCGTTCATACCTGATCCGCCGGCGAACGCCTTCAAGGGGGAACGCGGGAGTTTTGGTTTTACGCCGGCACCCCGATCCACGCCGCGCCGAACACGCCGGCGCTGTCGCCCAGTTCGTTTTTTAGAATGGGAGTGGCGAGATTCCGATGAAAGGCGTAACGCCGCACCGCCTTCGCGCCCAGGGTATACAATTCGTCGATACAAGAAATCCCGCCGCCCAGGATCACCACGTCCGGATCCAGGGTGGAGATCACGCCGCCCAGGCAGCGCCCGAAATCCTCCAGATATTGCCCAAACACACGGACGCAGGCCGCCTCGCCCCGCCGGAACCCCTCAACGATTTCCGCCGCGTCCCGCTGCTCACCTGTTTCCGCCTCGCAGGCCGCCGCCAGGGACGGCCCCGCCAGCATGGTCTCCACGCAGCCGCGATTGCCGCACCAGCATTCCCTGCCGCCGGGAGACGCGGCGAAATGCCCCCATTCCCCGGCAATGCCGTTGGGGCCCCGGTGGATGCGGCCGTCAATGGCGATGCCGCCCCCGCACCCGGTCCCCAGGATGACGCCGAAGACCATGCCGTATTCCCTGCCCGCGCCCCACATGCTTTCAGCAAGGACGAAACAGTTGGCATCATTGTCCACGGCAATGGGACGCCCTAACGCTGCTTCCAGGTCCGCCTGAAGAGAATGGCCGATGAGGGCCGTGGTATTGGCGTTGACCACCTTCCGGGTCCGCTCGTCAATCATGCCGGGAATGCCCATGCCCAGAGCCGCCGGCTCACCGGGCGGAATTTCATCCAGCCCGTCCCGGCAGGCCGCCAGAATGGTTTGCACGATCGTGCTGTATCCCCCGGACTGGTCCGTGGGCCGCCGCCCCCGGATGCGGACGGCCCCCCGTGGATCCAGGACAATGGTTTCGGTCTTGGTACCGCCCAGATCTATACCGACGCGCCAGAGATCGCCTGGTGTTTTTTTCATTCCGTATTCCTTGTCCCGACGAAATTTCAGTATCATCTGTTTTCGCACATCAGATATCAAAATCACGGGGAAAGACAAATGGGAAGAAGCTCTCAAGACGGCATGGCGCATAGAAATCAAAAACCGCCGGCCGGGCGAAAATCCGTTTGATCAAAACGGAATATCATCGTCATCCGGGTTCTCGGCCGGAGCGTCGACCCCCGGTTCGGCCGGGGATTCCGCTGGCGGGGAATCAGCGGTGGACGCGGCGGTGGGCGCGGGATTCGCGGCGGATTCGGGAGAAGGCGGCGTCGATTCGTCCGAAGCCCCCCCGTCAGAAGACGCGGCGCCCGGAGCGGGAGGGGCGGGTGCATGGGCGCTCCCCTGGTCCGGACTTCCATACCCGCTCTCCGGTACCGGGCCGCCGTAGCCGCCCTGGGCCGGACCTCCGTAGCCGCCCTGGACCGGACCGCCATAGCCGCCCTGGACCGGACCGCCATAGCCGCCCTGGGCCGGACCGCCATAGCTGCCCTGGGCCGGACCGCCATAGCCGCCCTGGGCCGGACCGCCATAGCCGCCCTGGGCCGGACCTCCGTAGCCGCCCTGGGCCGGACCGCCGTAGCCGCCCTGGGCCGGACCTCCGTAGCCGCCCTGGGCCGGACCGCCGTAGCCGCCCTGGGCCGGACCGCCGTAGCCGCCCTGGGCCGGACCGCCGTAGCCGCCGCCCGGTCCCCCGGGACCATCGGTTTTCGGGCCGAGCATCTCCATGGTAAACGCCACGATTTCCGTGGTCCATCGCCGGTTGCCGTCCCGGTCTTCCCATTCCCTTGTCTGGATCCGCCCTTCAATATAGACCTGCTTTCCCTTGTGCAGGTACTGGGCGCAGATCTCCGCCAGACGCCGGTAGGCCACGATACGGTGCCATTCCGTTCTTTCCCGCCGCTCGCCGGTATTTTTATCCGTCCACTGCTCGCTGGTGGCCACAGAAAAATTGGCCACGGCCGAACCATCCTGAAAATAACGGATTTCCGGATCCTGGCCCAATCGTCCCACTATAATCGCCTTGTTGATGCCGCCTGCCATGATCTTCCTCCCTTTTTTATGGATAGCGTTGTTGCCACTCCTTTTTTCGACGGGCTGTCGTCAAAAATCAAGGAGAATTTCTCCCCTGCCGCGACCATATGCTCCACCATTGAAAAAGATCAGGCCATGCCGCCGTTGGCCCGAATAATCTGACCGCTGATCCAGCGGCCCTGGTCCCCGGCCAGAAAAGCGATGATATCCGCGATATCATCGGGCTGGCCGAGACGGTTCAGGGGGGCCATGGCGGCCATGCGCTGAATCACGCCCTCGGATTTTCCGGTGCGAAACAGCTCCGTTTCCACGGGACCGGGGGCCACGGCATTGACGGTAATCTGGCGATGTCCCAGCTCCCTCGCCAAGATGCGCGTAAATATTTCCACAGCGGCCTTGGTGCCCGCGTACAGGGAATAGCCGGGCAGGGCCATGGGAATCACGGTGGTGGACAGATTGATGATCCGGCCCCCGTCATTGAGGCGCACGGCAGCCTCCCGCAGGGCCATGAACACGCCGCGGGTATTCACGGCAAACAGCCGGTCGTACTGCTCATCTGTCACATCGGCCAGGGCCGTAAGTTCTCCCAGGGCGATCCCGGCATTATTCACCAGGATGTCCACGCCGCCAAAGCGGGACATGGCCGCGTCGAAGAGCCGGCGCACATCGGCCGTATCCGCCATATCTGCGGGCACGGTGATGGCGCCGCCGCCCTGTTCTTCCGGCGGCCTGCGCTCCCGGTCTTCCATAATTCTGCGCATAACCTCATCTGCAGCGGGGGCCCGGGTGCGGTAATTGATCACCACATCGGCCCCGTCTGCGGCCAGGCGCAGGGCTGCGGCCCGTCCGATGCCGCGGGAGGCCCCGGTAATAATGGCGGTTTTCCCCGCCAGCGGTTTGTCCTGTTTCATGGTCAGATCTCCTTTCCGGAACGGATTTCCTTGAGCCCGGCAGCAATGAGCGGAATGAGCAGTTCGTGGGGGCCGGTAAGGGAATAGCCCCTGCCGCCGTCCTGGGTGGGCCGGCTGACCACGTTGGTCATGGGCCGGTACTGGCGGATAAAATCGCAGTTGACCGTGGTCAGGGGATGGACCGCGTATCCCAGGTTCCGGGCCAGGGTCAGGGCCTTCAGGAATACCTCGGGAATAAGTACGGCCGATCCGATATTCAGGAAAACCCCGTCGGCCAGGGAGGCCGCCACTCCGGTAAACAGATGAAAATCCCGCAGGCTGGCCGCGCCGGCGGCGGCCCCGTCAAAGCCGGGATGCATATGGATGATATCCGTTCCCACGGCCACATGAACGGTCACGGGAATGTTCCGGCGCCAGCCTTGGGCCAGCAGGCTTTTATCCGCATGGGCCAGGTTTTCGGAATGAATTTTCCGTCCCACGGCGGCCCCGAGGCCGATATCGTCCCCTGCCGCCTCGCGGATGGCTTCGTTCAGAAAGGCGCAGGTCTCCCTGGCCATGCCAAAGGAGCCGTCTCCGATGGCGGCGGCCACGTCTTCCGATGTTTTGCCGGCCAGGGCCAGTTCAAAATCATGGATGATTCCGGCCCCGTTCAGGGCCAGGGCGTGAAGCAGGTTCTGTTCCATAAGATCAATGAACACCGGGGACAGCCCCACCTTGATGACATGAGCCCCCATGCCGGCGGCCACCGTATGCCCGCCGGCCAGGGCGCCGGCCCACGCCCGGATCACGGATTTCAGGTCAGCGGCCCCTAAAATATCGGGCAGAAAGGCCAGAAAATCGGAAAAATCGCCGCCAGGGGTCCAGGGGCGCCCCAGGTCTTCCATCAAGACCTTGCTGGGCCGGTCGGTGATGGAATAAGTCCGGACCCCGGCCGGGTCAATTTTTGGAAAATCGCGTTTCATTTTCCCTCCCTGTCCGCAGCCGCGCTTTCCCCGGGATAGAGAATCCGGTCCACCAGATCGCAGAACAGGTGGCCCAGAAGAATATGGGATTCCTGGATCCGGGCTGTGATCCGGGAAGGCACGCAAAAAAGATGGTCACAGAGCGGAGCCATTTTTCCGCCGCTTTGGCCGCACCATCCAATGGTCAGGATCCCCCGGTCCCTTGCCTCTTGCAGGGCCGTCACCACATTGGGAGAATTACCCGAGGTGGAAATTCCCACGGCCGCGTCCTCCCGCCGGCCCAGGGCCTGAATCTGCTTCCGGAAGATATCGTCGTAGCCGTAATCATTGCCGATGCTCGTAAGAATGGAGGTGTCCGTGGTCAGGGCCAGGGCCGCCAGGGGCGGACGCTCGGCCCGGAACCGGTTCACGAATTCCGCCGCAATATGCTGGGCGTCGGCCGCACTGCCGCCATTGCCGAACAGGAGCAGCTTGCCCCCCGCGCCAAGGATTCCGGCCAGCCGGAAGGAAATTTTCTCAATGGCCGCGCCATGGGTATCAATAAACGCCTGTTTCACGGCAATACTGTCAGCCACGGTCCGGGAAATACAGTCCCGGAGAACGGACTCCGACGCCTGATTTTTCTGTTCGATCAAAATATCATTTTCCTTCAATGAGTTATGATTCCCGATACCGCATCGCGGATCAGGGGTAGCTCTTCCTCCCCCACGGTACGCATATCCAATAAAAAATGATCGTTTTCGATGCGGCCGATGACGGGAGTTTCGGCGCGGCGCATGCGCTTTTCCAGGGCCGCCGCTGAAAGTCCGCGGACGGAAATGGACAGGCAGACCGTGGGCAGGGTTTCCAGGGGCAGGGCTCCGCCGCCCACGCGGGAGACAGATTCCAGGGGGGCGATTTTCAGGCGGCCGGGGTCCAGTTCGGCCAGCAAATTCGCCAGACGGCGGGCCCGGTCCGCGATATCCGGAACCGGGGCCGTGATCATCCGCAGGGTGGGAATGAGCCGGGCCGCCCGCCTGGGATCCCGGTACAGGGCCAGGGTGGCTTCCAGGGCCGCGAGGGTCATTTTATCCACCCGCACGGCCCGGGTCAGGGGATGGGCGCGGATGCGGACCAGCATCTCTTCCGATCCCAGGATGATGCCGGCCTGGGGGCCGCCCAGAAGCTTGTCGCCCGAAAAGGTCACCAGATCCGCGCCTGCGGCCACGGAATCCTGGACTGTGGGCTCAGGCGTCAGGCCGTAGGCGGAAAGATCCACGAGCATGCCCGAGCCCAGGTCTTCCATGACCGGAATGCCGGTCTTTGCGCCGATCTCCACAAGTTCGGACAGGGAGACCGTTCCGGCAAACCCAACCACCGCGAAATTGGAGGTATGGACCTTAAGCAGAAGGCCGGTGTCCGGTCCGGCGGCGGTTTCATAATCCGACGGCCGGGTGCGGTTGGTGGTGCCCACTTCCCGCAATACCGCACCGCTCAGATTCATGACATCCGGAATGCGGAAGGATCCGCCGATTTCCACCAGCTCTCCCCGGCTGATCACGACCTCGCGGCCTGCGGCCACCGCGCTCAGACTCAACAGAACAGCGGCGGCGTTATTATTTACCGCCATGGCGGCCGGGGCCCCGGTCAGCTCGCAAAGGAGCGGCTCCACCGCTGTATAGCGCAAGCCCCGGCGGCCCGCATCCAGGTCGTATTCCAGGTTGCCGTAACGGCCGGCGGCCATGGCCACCGCCTTCCGGGCGTCCCCGGACAAAAGGGAGCGCCCCAGATTGGTATGCACGACCACGCCGGCGGCGTTGATCACCGGACGAAAAGCCGGCCGCAGGGCTTCGCGAATACGGCGATCCACTGCGATCAGAACCCGGTCCCTGTCCAGTTCCCCGGGCGCCATGGCTTCGCAGGCCAGAATGCGGGCCCGCAGGGCTTCAACGGTTTCCCGGGCCGCTTTCCTGACCAGGGAGCGGGGAGGCGGGCAAGAACCGGAATCCCCGCCCGACCTGCAGTCCATTTCTTCCACGCCGTGGATCAATGCATCCACCGACGGCAGGCGGCGCAGTAAAACCCCCTTGTCATCTCCCGTCATCAGGGCAGGACCGCTTTGCTGATGATGCTTGCGCCCCGATCCGGAGGATGCCTCGACGGCTGGCGGCGGCGCTGCTCCCGGGCGTCCTGCGTCCCCCGCGTCCCCCGCGTCCCCCGCGTCCCCCGCGTCCCATTGATCCATATCTTTTTCCCTTTGTGAAAAAATACCCGTATATCCGAGGAACATATCACTGCGGATTTTTCTTTTCCAATATAAATTCCCCCCCGATACTCTGAAAAATATACTGAGGATATGCCCCGGTACACCGCGATCCGGCGTTGTCCTGCGGCTCCCGGTCTTGTCAGGGGGAGGTCAATATGAACAAAAATACGCTCATCCATCACATTCCGGCGGTCCTGGCGGTGGCATGCCTGTTCCTCGCCGCCGCCCCGGCCTGTGCGCTGACCCTGAAGTCCTGGACATACGGCGCCAGCGATACGGAAGCGCTCCATGCGCAGGCAAACCAGGCGCATCTTCACGAAAAACAGCCAATCCGCAGGAACGCGGTCCCCGCCGCTGCGGCGGGAAAAAACGCGGATTTCCAGGAGGCCGGTCTTCTGCCGGGCTCGAAATCCGCCGCTGAACCCGCCATTCTGATATTGATCGGCGCCGGCATGCTGGCCCTGGCCGGCGCGGGGCGCCGGGCGGAACGGTAATTGGAAAACGCGGCCACCAACGCCAATGAAGACCTGTCTCACCCCTCTGAATCAGGATCAAATACATACCCGATGGATCGCCGGCTTTTGAAAAAAACCGGCTTTTTCGGATCGGCTTCGAAATATTTACGCAGACGCACAATAAAATTGTCCACGGTGCGGGTGGAGGTTTCTCCGGCCAGGCCCCAGCCGATTTCCAGGATTTCCCTGCGGGAAAGGGGACGTCCCTTATGCTGGACAAACAGCTTAAGCAGCCTGTTTTCCTGGTCCGTGAGCCGAACCGCGCCGAGGCGGCACTGGGCCGCGCCGGTTTCCAGATCCACGCTGTTGCCGCCAAAGACCACCAGTGGGCCTTTTCCGCCACGCGCCGCTTCGGCCAGGCCCCCGTATCCCCATTCCGCCCGCTGGAGCAGACGGTTGACCCGCAGAAGAAATTCATCCAGATTAAAGGGCTTGGTCAGATAATCATCCACCCCGCACTCCAGCCCCCTGACCTTGTCCCTGGCCCCGCCCTTGGCGGATAAAATCAGTATCGGCAGCCGTTCGTCTTCCAGGCGGATGCTCTGGAGAACGGAAATACCGTCAATGACCGGCAGCATGATATCCAGCACGACAAGATCGGGCCGCCAGGACTTCCACAGGCGCAGGCATTCCCCTCCATCCCGGGCCAGGGCAACCGTAAATCCCTGCATTTCGAGATTCAGCTGCAAGCCTTCGGCGATGTGGTCTTCGTCTTCCACCAGAAGTATCCGTCTGGGCTGGCATTGTTTCATCAGTAGCTCATTTCGGTTTGCGCCCGTCTGCGGCAGGCAAAACAGACAGGGAAAGAGTAAATACACTGCCTTGCCCCGGCCCCGGGCTGTCTGCCGTCACCCGGCCCCGGTGCAGCCGGGCGATATTCTGCACGAGATACAGGCCCAGTCCGCTGCCTTTTGCCGTCATGTCTTCGGAACGGCCCACCTGGTAGAATTTCCGGAAAATCCGGCGGCGGTCTTTTTTGTCCAGCCCGATGCCGTTGTCCTCGAAACGGATGCGGATACGGCGGGAAGTACGGGAAAAGGAGATGTCCAGCCTGGAGGTCTCCCGGCTCTTGTATTTTATGGCATTGGTGATGATGTTCATCAAGAGCATTTCAAACAGGGGAAGGTTCACCGACACCACATAATCGCCAGAGGCCGGGGGATGGACCCGGATATCCGCCCGGGCGAAAAGGTGCTTGTTTTCCTCGTGGAAAGACGTCACCAGAACCACCAGATCCGCCCGGGTGAATTCTCCTCCGTACCGGCGGCTTTCCACCCGCGCCAGATCCAGTATCTGGCTGATATTCTTTGACAGACGCTCCACGTCACTGAGCATGAAATCCAGATAACGCTTCTGCTGTTCCCGGGGAAGCTCATGGCGGAAAAAGGTTTCTATATACAGGCGCAGGGAGGTGACCGGGGTTTTCAGTTCATGGGTGAAATTGCTGATGAAATTATTCTGGAGCCGGTAGAGGTGAAGGGTTTTCTGGCTGTATACGAAAATCGTGAAAATTCCCATGAGAATAATGCCCACCAGGAGGGAAAGCACCAGCACCACCACCCAGGTTTCCACCCGCAGAACCCCTCCCGGCGCCAGGTTGAACCGGCGGATGATATCGTCCAGCCGGGAGGAAACGGACATATACCAGTAGATGGAAAGGGACAGTGACGCGCACAGCGCCAGAATGGAAAAAACAAAGACAAAGACGGGATGATAAAACCATTTTCGTTTCATGAATCAGGGAATTAGCCTGACGGATGCGGGATGTCAACCGGCGGCGGCCCGGCCGCCATTCAGGAAAACGCCCGCGCCGTCCTGCGTCCGTTCTGTGTAAAAAAACTGTCAAACCCTGCTCCGCCCCTATGCAAGCCGCGCTCCCCCGGCTATCCTTCGCGGACATGAATCCTTATCATATCCGTTCTTTTCTGGATCTGTTTCAGATCTGTTCGAGGTTTGAGTTCAAGATTTGAAGTGACGCAATATCGGCGCACGCGGTCAACGGATTTTATGACACCGGAAAGGAGTTTTCATGAGCCCCCATGATTTTCATATTCCTGTCATGGGACTGGGATTCACCGCCGACACCCCCCTGCGCGTGGCGCGGTTCGGCATTGATTCCGCGGTATCCATCGTGGAAGACGGTCTGCTGGAGCGGCTGCGGGCTCATTACGCCCCGCAATACGGCATGGAATATATACCCGTGCCCCGCTCGGCCCCCCATCGCCGGTCCCGGCGCATATCCCTGTGGCTGGACCTGATGGCGGACATCATCGACCGCCAGATGGACGAAATGAGATCTCAGTCCTTCGGCACCGGATCGGACAAGGACCGATATTTTGAACTCCTGCCGGATCATCATCCCCTGAAATCCCGGTATCAGGCTTTGCAGAGTCTGCCCGAGGGAGTGGAAAGAGAGACCCTTTCCGCCGAACTGACCGCCGCCATGATTCCCGGCCGCATTGATACCAATATTATGGTCAAGCTGGACGCGGCCCCCCTTGGATCTGACGGAAAGCCGGACAAAAATGCCGAAACCAACGCCCTGTCCGCCCTGCGCGGATACGCGGAAAGCCGGTGCGAAGGCGCCGTGGTGCTCTCGGCCGGGATCAACAAACCCCTGTTCGGCTTTATTTCCCGATTTCGGGGTTTCTACCGGGATGCCGAGGGCCGCCTGCCCAAGAAAATCATCCTCAAGGTGAGCGATTTGCGCTCCTCCCTGATCCAGGGACGGTACCTGGCCAAAAAAGGGCTGGAAGTCTATGAATACCGTATCGAATCCGGCCTCAACTGCGGGGGCCACGCCTTTGCCACCAACGGCCTGACCCTGGCCTCGGTGGTCAGGGATTTTTCCGAAAACCGGCACCGGCTGCAATCCGATTTTGACAGGGGCGTGCGTGATTTTTACGAAAAAAAGGGATGGCCCTACCCGGAACGGCCGGCGCGTCCCCGCGTCACAGTCCAGGGCGGCATCGGCACGGCCGGGGAAAATCTCCGCCTGCTGGAAGATTTCGGCATGGATGCCGTGGGCTGGGGCACGCCCTTTCTCTTTGTCCCCGAAGCCACCAGCGTGGACAGGGCCACCCGGAACCTGCTCGCCAGCGGCGGAAAAGACGATTATTATCTGAGCCATGCCTCGCCCTTCGGCATCCCCTTTAATAATATCAGGGGCTCGGGATCGGATCGGTTTACAAAGGCCAGGGCCGCTGCCGGAAAACCCGGCTCCCCCTGCCGCAAACGGCTTCTGGTGTCCAATACGGAATTCTCCGAGATCCCCATATGTACGGGTTCGGCCCGGTACCAGAAGAAAAAACTGGCCGAACTGAACGAATTAAACCTTTCGCCCCGGGAACGGAAGCGGCGGGAAGAAGCCATCACGGCCAGGGTTTGTCTTTGTGAGCACCTGTGCAATTCCACCCTGATCGAACGGGGCATCGCGGAAGAAGGTGCGGCCCCTCAATGCATCTGCCCCGGCCCCAACGGCCAGTGGTTTTCCCGTGATTACACCCTCGCTGAGATGGTGGATCATCTTTACGGCCGGAACCCTTCCCTGGTGCCGGCGGAGCGCCCCCATATGCTGGCCGCCGAGTTGACCCTGTATACGGATCACCTGGCCGGGCTTCTGCGTGACGCCGATGATGCCCCGGCCAGCCGCAAGGCCCTCGCCGTTTTTCGGGAGAACCTGGAGGCGGGCATTGACCTGTGCGCCGATATCGCCCGGACGCCCGCTCATGCGGACGAAAACCTGGCCAGCCTCGCCCGTACAGCCCGGCGGGAACGCCAGCGTATCGCCTCTTTGTTCGAAGCGTTTGACGACCGCATGGACAAATTGCGGCTCCTGGAAAAAGGCCGGACCGCGGCCCATGCGGAAGACATCCCGGTCCCGGGAGATGCGGCGGCCGCTCACTCCATGGCCTGAGACATTTTTCATCCCTTCGGGAAACCCGCTAACTGGAGATTTTCCATGTTCCGGTCGGATTACCGGCGGCTCAGACGGTTTTACGGGATGCTGCGCACCACGGGCGCCTATGCCACGCCTCCTGACGCGGCCCTTCCCATTTCCCGTATTCCCGGCTTTCCCCCGCTGCTCTACTACGGCGGCACCATATGGCGGATTCTTCAGGACAGCCATTCGGCGGCCCGGGGCCGGTATTCAGACCGTGTATGGGCGCACGGCTCCTTTTCCATTCTGCGGGCGGCCGAGAGCGCCGGGGCCCGGGTGTGCGCCGCCGGCCTGGCGCATATCCGGGAAGCCGCACGGCCCGTCGTTTTTATCGCCAATCATATGAGCATGCTGGAGACCCTGCTGCTGCCGGTCCTGATTCTTCCGTTTCAGCCCGTCACCTTTGTGGTCAAACAAAGCCTGCTGCAATATCCCCTTTTCGGCGACATCATGCGCGCCGTGCGCCCCATTGCCGTGAACCGGATCAATCCAAGGGAGGATTTCCGCGCGGTCATGACCGGGGGATGCCGCCGCCTGGCCGCCGGCCGTTCCATGATCGTTTTTCCCCAGTCCACCCGCAGCCGGGAATTCTGCCCGGAAAAATTCAATACCCTGGGCGTGAAGCTGGCCCGCCGGGCCGGGGCGCCTGTCATTCCCGTGGCATTGAAAACGGATTTCCAGGGCCAGGGCCGGTGGATCCGCGACGCAGGCCCGGTTCACCCGGAGCGCCGGGTATATTTTCACTTCGGTTCTCCCCTGGATGCGGATCTGTCGGCCCCGGAACTGCACCGCCGAGTGATCGCCTTTATTTCCACCCACCTGGACCGCTGGCGGGCTGCCGAGACTCCGCGCCGGGATGACACCGGCAGATGACCACCGCCGCGCCGCCCTATCCCCTGCCCTGGCCGCCGCTGGTCCGGGGCATTCTCACCAGGCGCCGCAAGCGCTTTCTGGCCGATATCCTTCTGGATTCCGGGGAAGAGGTCACGGCCCACTGTGCCAATTCGGGCCGAATGACCGAATGTGCGGAGCCCGGCCGCCCGGTCTGGGTTTCAAAAAGCGATAATCCCCATCGAAAACTGGCCTGGACCTGGGAACTCATCGAAATGCCCGCATCACTCGTGGGCGTGAACACCCGGATTCCCAATCTCCTGGTGGCCGGGGCCGCAGATGCGGGTGCCATTCCGGAACTGGCGGGATACGAAACCATACGCCGGGAAGTGAAGCAGGGAAAATCCCGGCTGGACCTGCTCCTGGAATCCCCGGACCGGCGGCCCTGTTTCGTGGAAGTGAAAAACTGTACCCTGGTCAGAGACGGACTGGCCGCGTTCCCGGACGCCGTCACCACACGGGGCCAGAAACACCTGGCGGAACTGGCGGATCTGGCCCGTTCCGGAACCCGCCGCTGCGTTTCCCTCTACCTGATCCAGCGCATGGACGCGAAACACTTCGCGCCGGCGGATTCCATTGATCCGGCCTATGGCAGGGCGTTCCGCATGGCGCGGGATGCGGGTGTCGAAATGACCGCCGTGGACGTGGACATCACCCTGGCGGATATCCGGGTACGGAGGCCGGTACCGGTCCTGAACCGATTCTGAATCGGCATCCCTGACCCGGCCCGGAAATAAAATCCCCGGCAGAAGGATGTGATTGACCTGTTTTCCCCGCCCCCCACCGCAGAAATCACCGCAAAAAATAATTGACGCCGCCCATGCCAGAGGCTAACAGGCATCTGTCTCGAACAATTCAACCTGTGGAGAATCAGATGGCACCGTCCACCGGCAAAAAAAAACTGTCAGGAATCGGTCATATCCCGGCCCTTCCCCTGTCAGCGGACCTGATCGACCGCATCAGCGAAAAAAAAAAACGCATCCTGGCAAACCGCTATAATAAACGCGACCCGGTGGAGCAGCGTCTGCTCCAGATTCTGGCGCTGTTCTGCGGATGCACGGGCAAAACGGAAATCCTGAAGTCCATGAAGGCCCTGATTTCCGATCCCGCCGTAAAAAAAGAAGTTTCCTTTTCCTCCCTCAATTCCCTGTACGACGGACTGCTGAAGACCGGACTGATTGAGTATGCCGCCAGCCGCCCAAGACTAACGCCCGAACTGCTGTTTCCCCTGATCACGATGCTCCGGGAGGCAGGGTGTCTTACGGAGATGCTGCGTATCTTCGAGAGGGCGGTTCCAGCCGGTCTGCCGGATCTTCCCTCATGGAGGAAGGCCGAACAGAAGCAGTTCGATCTCCTGCTGCGGGAACTGCTGCTGTCCCTTCTGGAAAAGAATCCGGAGCGCCTGCAAAAAACCCTGGACCATTATACGGCCCGCCGCCAGCAATACAGGAATTTCGACGATCCCGTCCTTTATCTGCTTGCCCGAACCGGGGACGCCGAAGGCTTCCTCCGGATACTGGACCGCAATACCCAGGTCTATCTGGCCGAACATATCGCAGCGTATCTGACGGACCGGGGATTGAGCCCCAGCCCCCCGGCGGCGGACTTTCTTTCTGCCGTGGCCGATCTGCCGGACCTGGCCTCGAAAAATCGGGATACCTTTCAGAATCTTCTGGCCGGCGCGGCCCTGCTCCGGGGAGATATGGAACAGCTGGCGCTGCTGACGGCATGTATGCAGCCCCTTGAAAACGCCGCCTGGAGGGGGGTGCAGGCCTTTCTTTTCCAAAAAAACGAGGAAGCCCTGGCGGCCTTTGATGAGGCCGTGGCCATGCTGAAAAGGAAAAGCCGGAAACGCAATCTGTTTCTCCCCGGTCTGCCGGGGATCTTTTATCTTCTCGCCCTGATGCAGAGCGGCAGCGATCACCATATGGAAGCGGCCCGCTGCATGGCTGGATTTGGCCGGAAAAACAAGGAAAACGCCTTATCAAATATCTTCGGACTGATGGAGATCGTGATCTCTTACCGCATCCATTCTCCGTTGGCGGACGAAGCCCTGATCCACTGGCGGGTCGGGGGCGATGGCATGGGCGGTCTCTTCAGCCTGTTCTATTTTCTTGCCCTGCACTGGTGCGGGAAAAAGCCGCGGGATTATTTTTTTCCTCATTATATGGACCTGTTTCGTGCCTATTTTGAACGCTTCGGATTTCACTGGATATGGCACGAAGCGCGTATCACCCTTAGCGTCCTGGGCCATGAACCCAAAAAATTGGACCGCGATTTTTTCAAAGAACGGGGCATTCTGTGCCTGACCGACCTGTTTCCCCGCGAAGAGGAATGGATCAAAAATCTAACCGCCCTGGAGCGGCTCGCGAATCCGCCGGCCGCCGGAGAGGAAAGGAATGCGAAAGCCGCCTCCCGTGTAATCTGGCATATTCATATTCACCCGTCCCATACGAATTTTTCCCTGGTACCCCGTCTGCTGACGCGCACCAAGACAGGGGGCTGGAGCAAGGGCCGCAATATCGCCATCAAACGACTGCTTAAAGAGCCGGAAACCGTGGAAGGCCTCACAGAACAGGACCGGCAGGTCTGCAAGAGCATCCAGGAAGTCTTCCATTATCATAACAGTGCAAACTATATATTCCGCAAAGACGCGATCCTGGACTTGGTGGGACATCCCCATGTGTATATTGCCTCGGAACCGGATACGCGGGTGGATCTGGCGGAAGGCCGCCCCGGCCTGTCTCTCACGGAAACCGGGGACGGTCAGGTCCGCCTGGCCTTTTCCCATCCCCTGGATCCGGATCAAAGGGTCCAGGTGATCCGGGAAAACGCGGACCGCCTGGTGGTGGTGCGCATGGATGAACGGCTTTCCCAGATGGTCCGGCTCGTGAAATCGGGCCTCACGGTCCCGGCGGCGGGGAAGGACCGCCTTCTGGCCGCAGCCGCACGGCTGGCGGGCATGGCGTCTTTGGCCTCCGAAATGCCTGGGGTGGGGAAAGACGCCATTCCCGTGGAGCCTGATCCCACGCCGGTCATCCGGCTGCGGCCTCTGGGAGAGGGCCTGCGCGTGGAAATCCAGGTCCATCCCTTTTCCCCGGGCGGGCCGTCCTGTCCGCCTGGGGAAGGCGGGGATACCCTGATCTGCCGGATCGACGGAGAGGCCCGCCGCACGGTACGGGACAAAAATGAGGAAATCCGGCGTGCGAATGCCGTGCTGGCGGCCTGCCCGGCCCTGACCACATCAGACACGGACACCGACGAAGTCTGGACCTGGAACCTGCCCCGGGCCGAGGACAGCCTGGAGCTGCTGCTCCAGCTCGAATCCATGAAAGATGAAATCCGCCTGTTCTGGCCCGAGGGGGAAACCCTGCGCATGAAGGGCGAGGCGGATCTGACGCAGTTTTCCATCAGCATCCATAAAAAGAAGGACTGGTTCGCCGTGTCCGGCGAACTGGCTGTGGACGAATCCGAGGTCATGACCATGACGGAACTGCTGGCCCTGATGGAAAACAGCCCCGGCCGGTTCATCCAGCTGAAATCCGGGGGATTTCTGGCCCTGACCAAACGCTTCCGGCAGCGGCTTGAAGAGATTGCGGACTGGTCCGAGGCCGCAGGAAAAGGGGATGAAAACCGGAAATTCCATCCCCTGGCAGCCCTGATGCTGGAAGATATGGCCGGGGAGACGGCCGGGTTTTCCGCCGACAAAAGCTGGAAGGAACAGCTCCGGCGGCTGACCGACGCCCGGAACCTGCAACCGGCCGTTCCATCCACCCTCAAGGGAAAATTGCGGGATTACCAGGAGGAAGGATTCGCCTGGCTGGCCCGTCTGGCCCACTGGGGCGCCGGGGCCTGCCTGGCGGACGATATGGGCCTGGGCAAAACCATCCAGGCCCTGTCCCTGATCCTGACACGGGCCGCCAGAGGGCCGGTACTGGTGGTGGCCCCGGTATCCGTGTGCATGAACTGGGAGGCGGAAGCGGCCCGGTTCGCCCCCACCCTCCGGCCCCTTCAACTGGGCGCGGCGGACCGGGAAGCCATTATAGCCGGCCTGGAGCCCTTTGACCTGCTGCTGGTGAGCTACGGCCTGCTCCAGCAGGACAGCGTGGCCGATCTGCTGGCCGGCGTGAATTTTGAAATCATTGTTCTGGACGAGGCCCAGGCCATCAAGAATGCGGACACCAAACGGTCCAAAGCGGCCATGCGTTTATCGGGAGAATGCCGGATCATCACCACGGGCACGCCTGTGGAAAATCATCTGGGCGAGCTGTGGAATCTGTTCCGGTTTCTGAATCCGGGGCTCCTGGGCTCCCGCGAATCCTTTTCCCGGAAATTTGCCGTGCCCATTGAGCGGGATGGGGACCGCCGGGTCCGCCGCCGCCTGAAGCGCCTGATCCAGCCCTTTCTGCTGCGCCGCACCAAGCACCAGGTGCTGGAAGAGCTGCCCGAGCGCACGGACATTCTGCTCAAGGTGGACCTGAGCCCCGGCGAGACCGCGTTTTACGAGGCCCTGCGCCGCAACGCCCTGGAGCGCCTGGCGAAAGAGGGCCCGGACAGTCCGATGATTGCCCTGGCCGAAATCATGAAACTGCGCCGGGCCTGCTGTCATCCCAGACTGGCGGCCCCGGGGCTGGATCTGCCGGGGGCCAAGCTGGCGGTATTCGAGAACCTGGTGGAAGATCTGATGGCCGGGGGGCATAAGGCCCTGGTTTTCAGCCAGTTCACGGACCACTTGGCCATCATTCGGGAAACCGTGGAAGAAAAAGGGCTTTCGTATCAGTACCTGGACGGATCCACTCCGGCAAAAAAACGAAAAGAACGAGTGGACGCATTTCAGGCAGGGGAAGGGACGTTATTTCTCATCAGCCTGAAGGCCGGGGGCACGGGGCTGAACCTCACGGCTGCGGATTATGTGATCCATATGGACCCATGGTGGAACCCGGCTGTGGAGGACCAGGCCTCGGACCGGGCCCACCGCATCGGTCAGGATCGCCCGGTCACGGTGTACAGCCTGGTGGCCCGTCATACCATTGAGGAAAAGATCGTGGCCCTGCACCGCGAAAAACGGGATCTGGCCGACAGCCTGCTCGACGGCGCGGATATGAGCGGCCGGATGACGGCCGAGGAATTGATCGCCCTGATCCGGGAGGGATAAGCGGAAGCGAGATGAATTTACCGCTCCGCCTGTATTTTCCGGTAGTCTTCCAGTTTTTCGATATACACCAGATTCTGATTGGCCTCCCGGGCCGCGTTCCCGCCGGCTTCGGCGCGGGCCAGGGCCGCCTTGAAAGATGCGGCGGCCTGATCAAGGTCATCCAGTTTCATGAAGGTGTATCCGGCCTTTAACCGGACGCCGGGATCCTCCGAAAGGGCGGCGGCGGAACCGTAAGCCTTGCCGGCCTCCGGGAAGCGGTGCAGGTAGTAGGCGATGTCGCCGAGGGATTCCCAGCGCTCGGCTGTGGGGCCTGCCTCTGCGGCCTTTCGGGCAGGTTCCAGCGCCAGGTCGTAACGGCCTCCGCCCAGGTAAATCCCCGTGATTCTGTCCCAATCCCCGGGAGACAGCGTCCCCTTAAGGGATCTGCGGTAGGCGTCCACCGCCTTGACCGGCACCCCGGCCATACGGTACAGGCCGCTCAATTCCTCCAACCGCTTTCTCCCGGCGGGATCCAGCTCGGCGGCCACTTCCAGGGCCGCCGCCGCCGCCGTATAATCATTGCGCTGAAGGGCGACCCAGACCGCCAGTTCCCATGCCTCCGGCTTCCCTCTGAACACATTGAGAAACCGCTTGAGCGCATTTTCCGCCCCAGCGGTATCGCCCGTTTCCACGCTGGTTTTGACCCAGGAGACCATCCATTCGTACCGGGGGTTCTTCTGGCGGCATAACTGCGCCAGGATGGGCAGGGCGGGCTTGGGCCGCAGCAGGTTCAGCCAGATCACGGCCCCGCGGTACCGCAGGGTGGACGGAAGGCGGGGGCTGGTGAGATCCGATCTGGCCATGACGGATACCGCTTCCTCATTTTTTTCCAGCGTCATAAGAACACTGGCCAGGTCGATGATCCAGCGCTGCCGGACTGGTTTGTGCCGGAGGCTCGCCCGCAGCATTTCCACGGTTTTGTCCATATTGTCCGCTTCCCGCCAGAGCATTCCCGCCCGGTAATAATGCGCCCCTTTTTTCGTGATCCCGGCAGCCCGTTCCATGGCAGCGGCTGCGGCCGGGATATCATTCAGCATCTGGTGGGTATTGGATAGCGTGACCAGCCAGGCGCCCTGGGGCTTGGGCTGTCTGGCCAGCCATTGCAGGAGTGGCAGGGCCTTTCGCGGGTTTTCCGCCTGGAGCCACAGCTGGGCGGCCCGGTAATAATGAGCCGGCTTGCCGCTGATTTTGGCGGCCCGCTCCATGGGCGGGGCTGCCCTGGCGTATTTTTCCTTGAGCACCCAGGCATTGGAAAGGGCTGCCAGCCATTCGGCCTTGGGATCGGGATGTTTCTCCAGCGGCCCCAGCAGTTTCAGGGCCTGGTCCGCCTGTTTCAGCTGGAGGCGCAGCACGCCGGCCTGGTAAGCGTGTTCGGGTTTTTTGCTGATCCCGGCGGCCCGCTCCATGGCGGCCGCCGCATTGGGGATATCATTCAGTTTGATATGGGCGTGGGCCAGGGCCACGAGCCAGTCCGCCCTGGGTTTGGCCATGGCCGCCAGTTTCAGCAGATGGGGAAGCGCCCGTTTCGGTTTATCGGCCTGCACCCAGAGGGCCCCGCCGTTGTACAGATATTCGGGTTTGGGATCCTGGGCGATGACGCGGTCCATGACCGCCGCCGCCTCCGGAATGCGTTCCAGCTTCATATAGATATCGCACAGGGCCAGCAGCCAGTCGGTTTTCACTTTTTTTCTCTGGACGAGCATCTCCAGAAGCGGCAGGGCATTTTGGGGACGGCCGATATCCAGCCAAAGCCAGGCCGCCTGATAGAGCAGGTCCGGCTTTTTGCTGATGCGGGCCGCTTTTTCCATGGCCCGGGCCGTCTCCACCTTTTTTTTCATTTTCTGGAGGGTATTGGAAAGGGCCACCAGCCATTCGGAACGGGGATTTTTCCGCTTTGCCAGCGATTGCAGCAGGGGCAGGGCCATTTTCGGCTTTTGGGCCTCCAGCCAGAGCAGGGCCGCCTGGTACTGGTGATCGGCCTGTCCGGAACGTTTGGCCGCCGCAGCCATGGCGGACGCGGCCCTGTCCGGCTGCTTCAGCGTCCGCCGGATATCGGCCATGGCGATAAACCAGTCTGCGGGCGCATTTTTATCTTTCAGGAGAGGGGCCAGCAGTTTGGCTGCTTTCTGCTCCTGGCCGGCCTTCAGGCGGAATACGGCCGCCTGGTATTTCAGTTCGGCCTTATGGGTCAGGGCCGCAGCCCGCTCCATGGCCTCGGCGGCGCTGCCGGGGCGGCCGCTTTCATGATGAACGGCGGCCAGAAGCTGCCAGGCCTCAATAAAATCAGGTTTGATCTTTACCGCCATCCGCAGGGGCGGAACAGCGGATTTAAGCTGCTTCGCTTTGTACCGGAACCAGCCCAGGTCATAGTGGGGGTAGGAATAAGCCTTGCCCTGGTAGGTTTTCAGGTATTTCGACAGGGACTCGGCAGCCTTGCCGAATTCCCCCCTGTCGGCGATCTCCTCGGCCCGGGTGACCGCGTCGTGCAGATCGGCGGGCAGCGATTCATGATTTCCCTCAGCGCAGGCGGAGGGGGCAAGGCCGATCCAGAAAACGGCAAGCCCCAAAATAACAGGCCAAAGAACAGCGGATGCGATATAAATGGCTGGGATTGAGTGACGTTTCATGGCAAGTCTTTCTTAAAAAAACAAGATAGTGGGTCACAGTTATGAAACATCACCGTGAAGGCCTGAATTTCAAAATATTCTCACGGGATATTACGTATTTTTATTATTGCCGCGCCCGTACCCATATCAATACCCGGTCACAAAAGAAGAACGCGAGGCTTATTTCACTTACAGCTTGAATACAATATCCATCTTCACCCACGTCTCCACCGGCTTTCCGTCTTTTATGGCGGGTTTGAAGCGCCAGTGCGGCACGGTCTTTTTTACCGTTTTTTCAAAGACGCCTTCAGGGGCCGCGCTCATAATGCGCACCTGGGCGACCTTGCCCGCCGCGTTCACCAGCAGGCGGACGATGACGCGGCCCTCAATGCCCATCCGTCGGGCGCGATAGGGATAGATCGGGTGCATGGTGGAGACAGGCTGGGGAGGCTGGTCCACGTCCGCCCCGCCTTCTGCGGCAGGCCTGGGCGGTCTTGCCGGCGCCCTCGGTCTCGGCAGGACGCCCGGCCGCGCGGCCCGGGACGGATTGAGGGCGATCCGCAAATCCGCTTTCAGACTTGATGCGCTGGTGCGGACCGGCAGGCTGTTGAGTGAAACGGCGCTCAGAGTGGGCGTTTCCATTTGGGACGTCACCGAAGGCAGGGGATCCATATTCACCGGATCCATCCGCACCTCGGGGGGCGTCATTTCCGGGGGTTCAATCTCCGGAGGCGTTACGTCCGGCAGTTCCGGTGGCTCAATCTCGGCTTTGGGCGGTTCGGGCTCAGGCTCCGGGGGCGGCTCCGGTTCCGGTTCGGTCATGATTTCCTTTGGTTCCATGAAGGCGTCGGGAATCAGGGGAACCAGCCGGACCGCCAGGGGAAGGGCATCGTCCCGCTGCAGGGAGGATTGCCGGATCAAAAAGGGCATCAGGGCCAGCACGATCAGGCTGATCAGAAAGCCGAGGCCCATCAGGGACAAGGTGCGAAGGGGCGACGCCGTGCGCGGGCGTTCGACAGGCAGCGCCGGCAAAGAAGCGGCCGCGCTCACTTCCCCGTTCCCGGTTTTGTGGCGGAGACCGCGATGTTTTCGGCCCCGGCCAGGCGGCACTGGTCCAGAACAGCCACGGTGCGCCGGGTGGAACAGTCGCCGTCCGCGTCGATGATCACGCCGCCGTCGGCGTTTTCCGCCAGAAAGATTTCCACCAGCCCGCGCACCCGCCGGAGATCCACTTCCTGATGATCAATGAAAATGCCGCCGTCGCCGGTGATGCCCACCACCATGCCGGTGGCCTCCTTCTGCTCGGCGGTGTGGGCTTCGGGCCGGTTGACCTCGACCCCGGATTCCCGCACGAAACTGGCCGTGACCAGAAAGAAGATCAGCAGGATGAAAATCATGTCGATGAGGGGCATCATATTAATTTCCGTGTCGTCGCTGTCTCCACGCCCGGCCAGACCCGCCAGACCGCCTAATCGCTGCATTGCGCCCACTCCTTTTCCAGCCATTGGGAAATGCCCCGGTGAAAAATCAGTATGTCGTTGTGAATGGCCCGGACCCGCTTCCGCATAGCCTGGCCAATGAGCACCCCCGGAATGGCGATCAGCAGACCGCCCTGGGTGGTGATCAGGGCCTCCTTGATGCCGGAAGCCATTGCCTGGGCGCTGCCCATGCCGTGGAGCCCGATGACCCGGAAGGTTTCCACCATACCCGATACCGTGCCCAAAAGCCCCAGAAGAGGCGCGGCCGCGGCCAGGATCATGATGGTGGGAATGTGCCGGTAGAGCCCGCGCATCTGCCGGCGCACGGCCACCTCAAAGAAGAGCTGGTCCGGATCGCCGCAGACATTCGTTTTTCCCTGAAAATGGCGCTCCAGAAAAAAGGAAAGCGCCCTGGCCTTGGGACAACAGCTCGCCGGATCCGGCCGGGCGTCGGTTTGCAGACATTCTATGGCGTCGTGGACCGACAGGGCCCGCCGCCGGGCCCGCCAGATCCAGTCCACCTTGACGGCGATGAGAATCCACATCCATATGGAAATAAGGCCCAGGGGAATCATGACCGGACCGCCGATTTCCACCAGTTCAACTGCGTCGCTAAACAGATCCATTTTGATCCGATTTCAGCATGGCCCCCAGCAGGGCCAGCCCCTTTTCTTCCATGTCCTGAGAAAGCAGATAGGCGCGGCGGGAAAGAAACGCGGCGACCATCATCACGGGAATGGCCACAGCCAGGCCCACCTGGGTGGTGACCATGGCCTCGCTGATGCCGCCGGCCATGAGCCGGGGATCTCCCGTACCATGGGTGGTAATGACCTGGAAGGTGTTGATCATGCCGGTGACAGTCCCCAGAAGACCCAGGAGGGGAGCCACGGCCGCCGAGACCTTGAGGGCTCCCAGAAAATGCTCCAGGCGCGGGGCCTGTTTGAGGATCGCCTCGGACAGGGCGCTTTCGATCACTTCCCGGCTCTGGCCCCGATGGAGGAGGCCAGCCATGAGCACCCGCCCGGTGGGACGTTTCTGGTGGGGCCGGGCCGTCTTGAGGGCCCCGTCGAAATCGCCCTGTTCCACCTGCTCGGTCACCCGGGTCATCAGAGCGTCGGTATTGTGACGGACCCGGCCCAGGAAAATAAGGCGTTCAATGGTCAATATCAGAGCCACGAGCCCTACCAGCAGAATAGGGATCACCAGGGGCCCGCCGCTGCGCATCTGATCGGCCAGGGTCACCCGGCGGGCCAGCTGCTGGATGGCGACCCCGCCGGAAATGTCAATAAAAGCGTCGTCCGATTTGCCGTCCAGATAATCGTTCAGTGCGCTGCGCACCCGGCGCGGCGGTTCGGCCCCGGCCAGCAGACGGCCCGAGGCCGGACTCATCATAAGGTAGCCCGTGGTTCCGCCGGTCCGGTGCAGGGCCGCGATATGCCCCAGCCGGACGATCTCGCCTGTGACTTCGTTGCCGCCCCGGTCAAGGAACTTTCCCGCGTACCGTACCTTTTGCTCCGACGCCGTCATGTCATCGAAATAATAGGTGATCAGGGTTTTCAGATCGTCCATGCCGAAAATGCGGTCCCCGCTGATAAAGGCCTTCAGGGTTTCCAGCCGCCCGGGGGTCTCGGCGCTGTACGGACTTTTTTCGGCCAGGGCCAGAAAATTACGGGCGTGATCGGTCACCAGGGTATCCAGCTCGTCTTTATTGGCCAGCCGGGTGGAGATTTCTTTTTTGAGTTCGTCCCGCTGCCGGGAAAGTTCTTCCAGGGCCGCCTGTTCAAGGGCCAGCTGCTCGGTCGCAGTTGTCAGTTCAAGCTGAAGCGCCGCCAGCTTTTGCGTCAGATCCGCCCGCTTGCGTTCGATCTCCCGCTGGGCGGACGCCTCCTCCTTGACCGCTGTTTTGTATTTGCCGTCGATTTCACCGGCCACCTTGCCGAAAGACCGGGCGGCCCACGCGCCCGCCGGCGCCAGAAGGAGAAGGCCGATCAAGGCGCCCAGGACGCCGGCACGGGCCCGGAAAGGATGAACACAAGGTTCGCCCCCGCGCACGGTTCCGATACGGTCATTTTTATCCATCGGTTTCACCTCCGGCGCCACCTTTTTTCACGGGCTGCCCCACCGGCAGACGGCTCAGCCCGATAATTCGCGTTCCTTCCGCCATCTCAATGGCCTCCTCAATCTCTCTGCCGCCCCTGTCCCGGACGAGCCACTTCCCTTTTGCCTCGTCCCATACATAGGCGCTTTGGGTGTCCATGGCCAGGGCGAACAGCCCCACGCGCCCCACGCGAAACACTTTCACCTGGCGGGGCCTGCCGTCCACCGAGATCTCAATATCCCGGACATCCACCCCGTACCCCATATCCACCTCGCGGGCGACCGCGTCGAACACGGTGCGGGTTTTGACCAAAAGCCCCATATCATAATCATTAAGAACCCGCCCGGTCAGTTTGAGGACGTTATCGCGCTCTTCCCTGTTAAATGGCAGGCTGTTTTTTACATGAACCTGTAATTTCTTCAGGGTCTCATCCAGCACCAGCAAAAGCTCCTGGCTGATTTTCTCCATTTCCTCGGCCCGGCGGTTCAGATCCGCCACTTTCCGTTCCAGGGTTTCATGGTATTTGGCGGTTTTTTCCCGCTGCCAGGCCGTGTGCTTCAACTGCCCCTGAACCTCCTCAATTTCTTCGAGCAGCCGGCGTTCCTCTTCCAGCCAGGATTCCATGGATTCCTGGGTGTGGATATCCGTGTTCACGGTTTTCTCCGAGGTTTCCCTGACCTCCACAGCGGTTTCCCCCGCCGAAACGCCCGCAGACAGAAGGAACACCGCCAACAGGCATCCGGACGGGATCAGTTTTCTGATATGATGTACTGTTTCAAGCGTCACGTTTCCTCCCGATCAAAAAAATAAAAAAGCACAGCCCCGGAATTCCGGGAAATCATATGCCACCCCTTTGCGTTCCGGCTCGTTCCGATAATTTCTATCCGGCTTCCACAAACACCGGTGAAAATTTTTCATAAAGTAATTGTTGAACTTCGTCAATGCTTTCTTCACCAATTCCCGCTCATCCAGTTTCAAAGTTTATTTTTCGGAATAAATAAAAAACTGGACGTTATCCCTGCAGAATTTTGCGGAAAATTATGCCTTATTTTCAGATCGTCGAATAGATTTCAGGCCCATTCAGAATCATTCCAAAAAAAGGATACACACTGGATGCAGTGCGCACCTCTTCCTTATTGAGATTATACCTGCAACCGCATCAAACTGAACTTTTCAAAACCAAAATATGGTCATATATTCAAAATCATTTTTTTTCCGATAACCGACAATTTTGAATCAAAAAAATGAAAAAATTATTGATACGCTGATATGCTTGGTTTTACCAATTTTTATGCTTTCACCCAATGGGTCTTTGATTAAAATTTGATGATTCGCTGGTATTGCTGAACTGGAAGCCAGGGGACTGCGTTTTGTCAGATACGCAGATGATTTTGTAATATACACGAAAAGAAGGAATACGGGCGGAAGATGGATTCATCCGTTGACCCGAAAGTAAGCGGCGGGTATAAGTTCTTATTGTCATTTCGTAACAAAAATCGACGGAACTGTCCACCTTCCAGGGACCGCCTTCATGTTGCCGGAATTTTATGCGGATGAATTTTCCATAGGCGCACCCAGGCATCTGTATCCGCTTTTGGTGCCCCATGGCTGATTCCGTGTTCGAAATTTATGCCCGGCTCGACCGCTCCAATTGCCGCCAGTGCGGGGAAAAATCCTGTCTGGCCTTTGCCGGGGCCGTGTTTACCGGGAATCGTCCGCCCTCGGACTGTCCCCGCCTGCCGTCAGAGGATGTGGCTGCCCTGAGCGGCACTTCCCCCGGCGCGAACCCGGCCTGGCGGCAGGGGGTTTATTATCTGGAAGATCTGAAAAAAAAAATCGCGGCCCTGGCGGAACCGGAGCCATGGGATGCATCCGGCCGATCCCGCGCACCTGCGGGGGGCGGACTGGCTGGACGGGCTGCGGCCATCGGGGCGGAATACCGCCAGCATCCAGATGGCGGCCGCCTGGTTCTGCGGATATTCGGCAAGCCGTTTTCCGTGGATGACCAGGGCCGGATTCATACGGATATTCATGTCAACCCCTGGATAGCCGTGCCGGCCTTGTCCCTGATCCTCATGGGAGAAGGACGGGATCCCTCCGGTGAATGGATTTCCTTTCGGGAACTCAATGGCGGCCCGGAACGATATAATCTTTTTCACAGGCGCGCGGAACTCCAGCTCCGCCGCCTGGCCGATGCCCGCCGCGATCTCATGGAGGATCTGGTCCGGCTTTTCGGGGGGCGGACCGTGGTGCGTCCCTTTGAGGCCGATCTGGCCGTCCGCCTGCTTCCCCTGCCGCGCCTGCCCCTGCTTCTGTGCTACTGGCGGCCCGAAGAGGGCATGGAATCCCGGCTGCGGCTTTATTTTGACGGAACCGCCGACAAAAATCTGGATATCGAAAGCCTGTTCCAGCTCGGGGTGGGATTCGCCGCGATGCTGGATAAGCTGTTTCACCGCCACGGTGGAACGGGTTCCATGAACAGGCTTTTTTTTGATCCGTGAAATCCGGCATTTGGTGTTCCTTGCGGATTGTATTGACATTGCCCCGGTCTGGGCAGATTATTGGTATTCCATTCCATGCGAGGGCACGTGAACAGGCACCCTCGGCCTGTTGATTCCGGATATTTTTTCAAGTGATATGGATGGCCGGCAAAAGACGCCGGTCCTTCCCGCAATGGAGGCGAAGCGCAATCCAATGTTCAAGGTAATGATCCGGGACAATATGTCCCCCGTGGCAAAAGAAATCCTGGAGGCCACCGGAATGATCGAAGTGGTGGTGGATAATGACAAGGCAGCCAATGATCCCGGGATACTGGCCGGACTGATCGGTGATTTTGATGGGCTGGCGGTCCGTTCCGGCACCAGGGTAACGCCGGAAGTGCTGAAAGCGGGCAAAAAGCTGAAAGTCATCGGCCGGGCCGGCATCGGCGTGGATAATATTGACCAGGTGGAGGCCACCCGGCGGGGCGTGGTGGTCATGAACGCGCCGGGCGGGAATACCGTGACCACGGGCGAGCACGCTATTTCCATGATGATGGCCCTGGCCCGGAATATTCCCCAGGCCACGGCCTCTCTGCGGTCCGGCAAATGGGAAAAGAAAATTCTGGGCGGGGTGGAAATTTCCGGCAAGACCCTGGGGATTGTGGGCCTGGGCAATATCGGGCGTGTGGTGGCCGAGAGGGCCCGGGGGCTGAAAATGAAGGTTATCGCCGCCGATCCCTTTGTGAGCGAGGCCGCCGCCGAAAAAATGGGCGTGAAACTGGTCGGCATGGACGAACTGTGCGCAATGTCGGACTTCATCACCCTGCACGTCCCCAAGCTCAGGGAAACCGAGAATCTGATCCGGGCGGAAACCATTGCCGGCATGAAACCGGGCGTGCGCATCATCAACTGTTCCCGGGGAGAAGTGGTGAACGTTCATGATCTCCACAAAGCCCTGGAATCCGGCCATGTGGCCGGCGCGGCCCTGGATGTCTTTCCCCAGGAACCGCCCCCGGCGGACCTGCCCCTGCTGCATCATCCCCATATGATTTTCACGCCTCATCTGGGCGCCTCCACCGGAGAGGCCCAGGTGAACGTGGCCCGGATGATCGCCGACCAGATGAGCAATTATCTGCTTAATGGCGTGATCATCAATGCCGTGAACTTTCCGGCGGTTTCCATGGAAGAAATGGCCGAACTCCGGCCCTATCTCACCCTGGCCGAAAAAATGGGGTCACTCATGGGCCAGCTTCACCGCACGCCCGGGGATGTGGAAATCACCTATTGCGGTGAGGTGGCCGATCTGTCCACCCGGCCCGTGACCCACGCCCTGCTCAAGGGCATGATGGGCGTGTTCACGGATACGCCCATCAATTATGTCAACGCACGGGCCATGGCCAGGGATAAGGGCATCGGGATTCAGGAGAGTACGACCCGGTCTCCCACTGCTTTTTCGGGCCTGATCAAGCTCAAGCTCCCGGGCGTGACGGAAAGTCCGGCGGAAATATGGGGTACCATTTATGAAAAACAGCATCCACGCCTGATCCGTATCGGTGATGTTTATCTGGATGCCATTCCCGAGGGCAGCATGATCGTGATCGAAAATATTGACAAACCGGGTGTGATCGGCCATGTGGGCACCACTTTGGGAAAACACGACGTGAATATCGGCCGCTTTAATCTGGGCCGCCGGGATGACCGTGCCGTCTGCCTGGTAAATATCGACACCCCGGCGTCCCTGGAAGTGCTGGAGGAAATCCGCTCACTCCCCGTGATTCTTTCCGTGCGGCAGGTGGCGCTGGGATAAAACAGGGACGTGACCCGGCGTTTCGCGTCATGTCCTCATATAATAAAATCAATGTGCGGGAGGCTGAGGGCGGAATGCCGCTTCCTGGCGCAGCCGGCAAATCTTCCTTGCACCGGATTGCCCCGGGTTTTATAAAGGCTGAAGGATAAGGAAACCGCCGCACCGTCCGGTTTCATCGTATATCCTGATGTATCATTGATAACAAAGAAAGGAGACCGGCATATGCAGACCGGCAAAATCAAAAAAATGATCTTTCTTGCCCTCCTGCTTTATGGGGGATATTTCCTGCTGGCCAATCATATCATTTTCATTGAAAACAAGCCCCATATTCTGCCCAAGGCCAAGCTTAACCTGAACCATACCTTCACCAGCATTGCCAGCCGCAAGGAGATCAAATACAAAATGCTGGTCAATATTATCCGGCCTGCTGACCTGCGCAACGCCGGCCTGGGTGAGCTGCTGGTGAAAACCGGCATGATTTCCGACGACGAATTGCGGGCGGCGGAAGACCAGTTAGATTATGGAAACTGAGTCTTCCGGGCGGTCCGGTTTCCCCTGATCATCCGGCGCCACCGGACCGCCTTTTACGATCAAATTGCGGATCAGATATCCAGGGTATTGACTTCCAGGGCATTGTTCTGAATGAATTCCCGGCGGGGTTCCACAATATCGCCCATGAGCAGGGTGAACAGGTCGTCCGCCTTTTCCGCATTTTCCACCGTGACCTTGAGCATGGTCCGTTTCTCCGGATCCATGGTGGTTTCCCAGAGCTGACCGGGATTCATTTCGCCGAGGCCTTTATATCGCTGTACATGGATGCCCTTTTTTCCCTCGTTCGTGAACCAGGCCAGAAGGCCTTGTTTGTCTTCGACGGCCTGTTCCCCGCCGTCCAAAAGGATACGGAAAGGCGGCCTGTCGAAATCGCGGATTTTTTTATCTCTCACCCGCAGGGACTGGTAATCCCGGGAATGGATCATCCGGCGGTTCACGCGAATGCCGTCACGCCCGGCCGCCAGAAGGTCGGGCAGATCCGCCTCGCCCGTCCCCGTGGTGTCCGCCGGAAAGACCAGGAGGGAATACACCTGCTTTTCCTCTTCCAGTTCCGGCGCTTCCACCCGGTAGCCAGCGTCCACGAGCATATCCCGCAGTCTGTTGACGCTGTTGATATCTCTCAAAAAGAATTTCCCGGCCACGTCCGAGCGCAGGAGCAGTTCGGCCAGCGCCGGCACCATTCCCCGCATGGCGAGACGGTCCATGAGGCCCGCGTATTCCGAAAGCGAAGCGATCCAGGTCAGCAGCTCATGACCGCTGAGCTGGACGCCGTCGGCGTTGATAATCCGTTTGTTTTCGCAGGCCCGGTGAAAGAGCATATCGTTGAGGTCTTCCTCGTTTTTGACATAGCGCTCATTTTTTCCCCGGCCAATTTTGAACAGGGGGGGCTGGGCAATATACAGATAGCCTTTTTCAATCACCTCCTTCATCTGACGATAGAAAAAGGTGAGGAGCAGGGTGCGGATATGGGAACCATCCACATCGGCATCGGTCATGATTACGATTTTATGATACCGGATTTTATCGATATCATATTCCTCCTGCCCCACTCCGGCGCCCAGGGCTGTTATGATATTCCGGATTTCGTCGGATTTGAGCACCTTGTCCAGCCGGGCTTTTTCAACATTCAGGATCTTGCCCTTGAGGGGAAGGATGGCCTGGAAGCGCCGGTCCCGCCCCTGCTTGGCGCTGCCGCCGGCGCTGTCGCCCTCCACCAGATAGAGTTCCTTTTCCTCGGGACGATTGCTCTGACAGTCGGCCAGCTTGCCCGGCAAGGTGGAATCGGTGAGGGAACCTTTGTTCCGGGCCAGATCCCGGGCCCGTTTGGCAGCCTCCCTGGCCCGGGCCGCGTCCACGGCTTTTCCGATGATTTTTTTGGCGACAGAGGGGTTCTCCTCAAGATAAATACCGAGCTGCTCGTTGAGCAGGGATTCCACCAGCCCCTTTACCTCACTGTTTCCCAGCTTGGTCTTGGTCTGTCCTTCGAACTGCGGCTCTTTTACCCGCACGCTCACCACAGCGGTGAGACCCTCGCGCACATCGTCCCCGCTGATTCTGGCCTGGAGATTTTTGGGCAGATTTCCTCCCGAAGCATAGCCGTTCAGGGTGCGGGTCAGGGCCGCCTTGAAGCCGATGAGATGGAATCCGCCTTCCACTGTATTGATATTATTGGCAAAGGAGAACATCCGCTCCTTGTATGTATCGTTGTACTGAATGGCCACTTCCATCTGGACATCGGCCCGCTTTCCCTGAATGAAAATGGGCTTGTGCAGGGTGCCGTGGCGGCGGTTCAGGTATTCCACATACGCCGAGAGCCCGCCCTTATAATGAAATTCATCCCGCTGGTCCGAGCGTTCATCCTCAATAATGATCCGGATGCCCGCGTTAAGAAAGGCAAGCTCCCGCAGGCGCCTGGTCAGGATCTCATAGTTGAAATCGTCCGAGTTCATAATTTCGGTATCCGGACGGAAATGAACCCTGGTACCGTTTTTGGAGGAGGATCCCGTGACCTGAAGTTCACTCATTTTCCGGCCCCGGGCATAGCGCTGGTGATAGATTTTACCGTTTTTGAAGATCTCCACTTCCAGTTCCGCAGAAAGGGCGTTGACCACGCTGATACCCACTCCATGAAGTCCTCCGGAGACCTTATAGGATTCCCGGTCGAATTTTCCGCCGGCATGGAGCCTGGTGAGAACCACCTCCACCGCCGGGATACCTTCCTTTTCGTGGATGTCCACGGGAATGCCGCGGCCGTTGTCTGTTACGGTGACGCTGTTGTCCTGGTGAACGGAGACCTCAATGCGGTCACAATGGCCCGCCATGGCCTCGTCAATGGAATTGTCCACCACTTCGTAGACCAGGTGATGCAGGCCTTCGGTATCCACATTGCCGATATACATGGAGGGCCGTTTGCGGACCGCTTCCAGCCCTTCCAGAATCCGGATATTATTGGCGTCGTATTTATTCTCTGTCATATTTATACTCGAAAATCCTTGATTGAGCGGGAAGGCGTCTAAATACGCATGGGCATGATGACGATGAGGTACAGGCTTTCCCCTTCGCCCCGCAGCAGGCAGGCCTGATTGCTTTCAATGAAATGGAATTCCACCATATCCTGGTCGATACTGTTCAGGGATTCGATGAAAAACCGGGGGTTGAAGGCGATCTCCAGCTCCGGGCCGTCGTATTCGATGCGCAGCCCTTCATTGCTGTCCCCCATTTCCGGGTTGGCTGTGGAGACCTCCAGCATATTCGGGGTGAAATGAAACACAACCCCCTTATAGTCATCCGTGACCAGGATGGACATGCGGCGCAGGATGCCCAGAAGTATGGGCCGGCTGAATACAAGGGAATAACCGCCTTCGTGGGGCCTGGTGACGTCCTGGTACCGGGGAAAGTCTCCTTCCAGCAGCCGCACGGTCATGATCTCGTTGTCTTTTTTCACTACAAAATGCTTTTCATTGGTCCCGATCTTGAGCGTGCCGTCGCCGTCCAGAAATTTGACCACTTCATTCAATCCCTTTTTGGGCAGCAGCAAGGGCGTGGAAGGCAGCAGTTCCCGGTGAGAAAAGGGATGGTCCGAAACGGTCAGCCGGCTGGTATCCGTGGACACCATGCGCAGGTGATCCTCGCCATCCCGCTCCGTCACCTCCACCAGCGCACCGATCAGATGGGCCCGTTTTTCATTGGGCGCGGGCATGACAAAAGCGGCTCGTTCCATCATCCGGGCAAGGGGCGGTCCTTCGATATCATAGAAGGGGATTTCATCAATTTCCGGCAGATCCGGAAAACTGGCCGGGTCCATGCCCACGATATGGTACTCCACGGATGCGCCCCCTATCCTGATCCAGCGGTTTTCCTCCTCGTGGACGGAGACGGCTTCCTCGGGGAATTCCTTCAGGATCTCAAAGAGTTTACGTCCGTTGACGGCAATCGTCCCTGTCTCTTCCACTCCTGCCTCAAGACGCCCCTCGAAACCGGTTTCCAGATCCGTGGCCCGCAGGTGGATGGCGTCATTTTCGGCGCGGATAAGCACATTTTCGGTGATGGCGAAGGTGGTTTTTCGGTTGGTCAGGCCCTGTACCTTTCCCAGAATCTGCCGGAATGACTGGGTCTGGATCTGAATTTTCATGATTCCTGTATCCATTTCTTCAGGTCCGGCACCGTCCGGGCGGCCCAGTCCGCAGAGAGCCGGAGGCCGAGAAAGCGCCGGTACAGTACGTCCATCAGGGTCACAGCCTTTTCCTGGAGAAACAGTTTCTCCAGTATCGTGGCTTCCAGATCTTCCGCCGAGGCCAAAGGCGCGGTTTCCGGTATTTTCAGCGAAGCGAGACTCAGGCTTTCGCCCTTGATGGTAAACCGCCATTCATGACCGCCGGAAGTATACACCAGATGCATTTCCGTGACGATGGCCCCTTTTCCAAGGGCCAGACGGCCTTCTTCCAGACCGGCGTCATCGCCCTTGATGGTTACGGATTCCACGCCGTCATTCAGGCGGTTTTCCAAAACGATTCGATTGCCCAGGGTCAGGGAATCCAGTTCCGGGTCGGCTTCGGAAAGCAGCTCCGGCCGGATTTCCACCACATGCCAGAGCCAGGTGAGAAATTCAAACCCAAGAAATTTATATTTATTGTATGCAACCGCAATATCCAACATAAAAAAAGCCTTCTGTTTTCCTGGCGGGGGCGCCGCGACAGAACGAATCCTGTATTCGTTTTTTCCGGGTTGCAGGTTTATTCCTGAAGAAACCCCCCGGGGGTCAGCCTGCCGAGGCGGTCTTTGGCGTCGTCCGGGAGTCCGGCGTCGAATTCGGCCAGGGTATAGGGAAACAGGCGGATCAGTTTCAGTCCGAATGATTTGGTGAACAGGGTCTCCATCTCTTCATTGGCCGCTTTCTGGTGGCTGAAAAACCAGAGCCGGGCGTCTTCATACCGCCAGATGATATCATAAGCGCTGGGTCTGGCCGGAATACGGATGGCCAGCTGATCCATGACCGCCTCTTTTATAGCCGACTTTTCATCGCGCGCGAGATAATCCCGGCCAGATTCCTTCATTTTCCGGGCGCTTTCCAGGGCCGTATATTTTTTGATCACCGGCGCCGGAATGCTTTTGGCGTCCACACGCAGGGAAAAAACGAAATGGGTGCCGAAAACAAAGGAAGATCCCTCGAAATCCGGGACCAGCGGCTCGCCGACGGAGGTCCAGCCGGCGGTTTTCACCACAGGTTCATTGTCGATTTCCCGGATGCGGAAAGAGGACAGTCCCCCGGCAACGCTTTCGATGACCGGGGAGGGGAGTTCGCCTTCAACTTTATAGCGGGTAAGGGAAACCGATGAGGAGAGCAGGCCCATGGGGGAAATTTTCCTTTTTCAGGTGACGTCCGGCAATCGAATGCAAAGTCTTTCATTTAAACAATTATTTATATCGTCTTTTGACCTTGATTTCAAGGATTTTCCTGATACGCTGGCGCTTCGCCGCCTGGGGCGGCAGCTTGTAAATTTGACATTGCGTCCGAAAACGGCCATAGGGAATGATACAGAAGGTACGTCATTCGGCGGGTTGTCATGAACACCAAAAAAAATGCAAAAAAGCAGCGGCGGCCCTGAAGGAGCTGCGCGGGACGCCATGATCATTCCGAAAGACAAAAAGCGGATTCCCTACGGCATATCCGACTACGAAAAAATCGTGAACCAGAACCTCTATTATGTGGATAAAACCCG
>PDWI01001609.1_pt1 | contig 37252 bp, 38 predicted proteins | sample 1430891 | NCBI WGS metagenome assembly PDWI01 (sample SAMN01162508, study PRJNA174530) | Oral metagenome, whole genome shotgun sequencing project. | biome: Marine environment; feature: Marine mammal; material: Swab sample of the gingival sulcus; isolation source: swab sample of gingival sulcus... | reverse complement strand
AACACCATCAACATTTTTATAGTAAATTGGATTTGGTATGGTATCTAGAAGGGCTTTATCAAATTGAACCTTATTTTGTAAAACTCGTTCGATTTCCTTTCTTTTGTTTATGTTTTTTTTCAGCACAAAAACTATGGTTGTTAGGATCATGATAACAATCAAAGCAAGAAGAAGGGTTTTTGTGTATTTTCTATAAAGCTTGGATGGTTCGTTTATAATGATGGGATTTTCTATGGCTCCGTGGACATCTATATTAAATTTATTTAATTCTTTATAATCAAACATATAAGCATTTGGGGATTTTTCTATGATGGGAATGTCTTTGATGTTTTTGTTGTTGTGTAAAATATCAATGACCATTTTTGATACTGCTTCGCCCTGTGAAAGTCCAGAGGTTAAAAGTCCCCCCATAATGCCTTGATTTAGGTAAAAATCCCACAAACCATAGATCGGAACACGACTAACATTTTTTATCTGTTTGAAATTTTGCTGTTGGGTGAGATTTTTTTTAAAAAGAAGTATAAAAAGTATGGCACTACTTCTTCTTTTTAGGTGTTTAACCTTGCTTTTTAAACTTTCTAGATCTAGATCATCCACATATTCTATATCAAATTTTTTCCTATACTTTTCCATGAGGGGCAGTAGATTTTTTTTGATAACTAGTCCGGTTTTGGTGGTGTCATTTATGATGAGTAGTTTTTTTAATTTTGGTTGCAGTTTGGAAATAAGTTCAATATTTTTTTCCAAATCGACTTGCTCTACCACTCCAGTAGTTAGATTTTTCATATGGCTTTTAAGCATAGATTTATTAAAATTATTTATACCACAAAATATCATTGGTACATTTTTAAATAATTGCTCATGGTATTTTTGGACAAAATCAAAGGCGTTATTGTCGCTAGCTATTACTAGATCTATATTTTTACCAGATAATTGCTGTTTGTATAATTTTGCTAACTTGTCTAAATAGGTGGGTGTTGAGATCCTCTTTGTGTCCATGTAGAGGGTGGTTAATTCTATATCGTGATATTTTGCTAAATTTTTTTCTATGGCCCTTGATATATCATCGCTCCAAACATACCCTTTATGGTAAGAATGCAAGAGTAAAACATCCTTGTTTTGTCCATATAAAATGCCTAAAGCAAATAAAAAGATTAAGACAAGTTTTTTCATGGGTTTATTATATCAAGATTTTGTGAAATTGTGTATTTAAGCTATTTCTTCAAATCTTCCCTTTTTACAAACTCCAACACACTAGCATTTATACAAAATCTCCTATGTCCTTTTTCATCAAAAACATGACCTAGGTGGATGCCACTTTTTTTGGCTAGCACTTCTATTCTGTGCATTCCGTAGCTGAAGTCATTTTTTTCGATGGTGGCATTTTTGGCGGCTTTGTAAAAACTTAGCCATCCGCTTCCTGAATCAAATCTATCGCGAGTATCAAACAAAATATCCCCTGAAAGTTTGTCTATAAAAACCCCATCTGGAGTGTTTTTGAAAATGTCGTATTGTTTGCAAAATCTAGCGTCTGTATCTTTGCTAAAAGCCACCTTATAAGCTTCGCTGGTTTTTCCTAGTCTAAATTCTCCCAAAAGTTTGTAAAATGCCTTTTCATCGATATATCCTATGTGCGAAAAAACCTCTTTTCCGTTTTCGATAAACAAGATAGTAGGGCTTGCATCTAGTTTTGAAGTTATTTTAAAATCTTTTAGATTTTTTGCGTATGAAGTTCTTAATCTTATGCTTCCTTTATAGTTTGAAATAAGATCTTTTTTAAGTTTTTCGCAATAAGGACAGAAATTTTCATTCTCAATTATGATTATTTCCTTCCCCTTCATGGGAGTTATAAGATCAGCCTCTTTAAATTCAACCCCAGTGGAGTGATTTGGGCAGTAGCCATCTGGGTTTTTGCTTAGGTAATTTTGATGATATTCTTCTGCTTTGTAAAATTTGTCTAAGGCTTTGATTTGTGTTACGATTTTACCACCAATGTCGTTTCCTTGGCGGTTTAGTTGGGTTGGGTCGTGGATTTGCCAAAAGGATTGTATGAGGGTTTTTGTGGGTAATTTTTCTGTATCAAACTTTACTAAAACGCCCTCTGTGTAGTTTATGATATTTTTTGCATTATTGGCATCTAAATTTCTAAAATTTAACACTTTTTCATAAGTTGGGTTTGGATAATTGCCCCCAACGTAGCCTGAATGTGCTTCTAAAACTCCATTTAAGCTCTCAAAATGTTTCTCTACTCCCCAAAAACATCCCGCTGCAAATACTATTTGGCTTATCATGGCAACTCCTTGAAATTTTCAATCTATTATGCTAAACTTTTATGATAATGAAAATAGATTAATATAAGATAAACTACAAAGGAAAAAAATGAAAACCATAGGCTTACTAGGCGGAATGAGTTGGGAGAGCACGGCACTTTATTATGAGCTTATAAATGAGGATGTAAAGGAAAGTTTAGGTGGTTTACATAGTGCTAAGATAGTTATGGTAAGTGTTGATTTTGGGGAGATTGAAAGGCTTCAAAAAAGTGGCGATTGGGACAAAGCGGGAGAGGTTTTAGGAAAGGCTTGTAAGGATATTCAAAATGCAGGGGCAGATTTTATCCTAATTTGCACCAATACCATGCACAAAGTTGTGCCAGATATAGAAAAACATATCACCATTCCCATTTTACATATAGCCGATGCAACCGCAAAAGTCTTAAAAGAAGATGACATAAAAAGGGTGGGTTTGCTTGGAACTGCTTTTACTATGGGTGATGATTTTTATAAAAATAGATTGATTGAAAAATTTGGCATTGAGGTTATAACTCCAAGTAGTGAAGATATGAAAATACTCCATGATGTTATCTTTAAGGAGCTTTGTTTGGGTAAAAGAAAGGAAATATCTAAAAAAGAATATTTAAGAATTGTTAAAGATTTACAAGAACAAGGAGCCCAAGGCGTGATACTAGGTTGCACGGAAATTGGCATGCTTATAAATCAAAACGACACAGATGTAAAGCTTTACGATACAACACTAATCCACGCAAAAGAGGGGGCTAGATTTGCCTTAGCAAAAATTTAAATTCTTAGCTTTAACCTCGCCTTAATAAAATAACAGCTAGAATGATTTAACCTAAAAATTAAAGGAAAAAAATGAAGAAAATATTTTCTTATACTCTAGTGTCGTCAGCTTTGATATTTGCAGCGGGATGTTCGCTGACAAACTCACATGTAGCAAAAAAAGATATGGATTTGGCAAAACAAGTATTTATCAATGCAAATGTTTATACGCAAAATGCTAATGCCCCAAAAGCAGAGGCTTTTTTGGTAAAAAATGGGAAATTTGGTTTTGTTGGCTCAAATGATGAGGCTAAAAAATTTATCGATAAAAATACTAAAGTGATTGATTTAAATAAAAAGATTGTAATGCCTTCATTTATCGATAGTCACACCCACCCGGGGCTTGTTGCTATTACTTCAGGAAACGGCGAATTGGCAAAATATCAACTACCGACTACTTCAAAAGAGGATACCTATGCGTATTTGAAAAAAATCGCTAAAGAAAATCCAAATTTACCATTTTTGATGGTTGGAACTTGGTCAAATCCTCTGTGGGGCGTCAAAGGTCCTGATAGAAAGGAGATTGATGATATTTTTCCTGCTACTATTGTGATTTTGCTAGATAGCAGTGGGCATAGTTATTGGCTAAATACTGCCGCTTTTAAGGCATTTGGGATAGATGAAAATACCCCTGATTTAAAAGAGGGCTTGTCGTTTTTTGTAAAAGATAAAAATGGTAGAAAAACAGGTTGAGTAAAGGAGTTTGTTCTAATGCCTTACATGTCAAATATGCCACAACCAAAGCCCGAAATGCTAACAGGAGCCATTGAGAGTTATCTAAATTATTTGGCAAATAAAGGTGTTGGTGCTGTAATGGATGCGGGAAGTTTTAACAACGAAGAGGTAATCTTCAAAGCCGTACAAAAGTTAGAAAAAGCAGGAAAACTACCTTTAAGATACGAAGCAACTCATCATGTTTACATGCCAAGCCAACTAAAAACAGCGGTTTCAAAACTGCTTGAATATAGGAAAAAATATGAAGGGGATTTGCTAAAATTTAACACTATAAAAATCCACTTTGACGGAGTGAATGAGATAAACACAGCAGCAGTTTTAGAGGATTTTGCAAACGAACCGGGCAATAAAGGTGGAACAATTTTTAACCAAAAAGAGTTAAAAGGCTTGTTATTAGAAGCGGCAAAACATAAGATAAATCTGCACTTACACACAGTGGGAGATAGATCTGTGAGAATAGCCCTAAATGCTTATGAGAAAGCCCAAAAAGAATATGGTAAAAAATTGCCAGTTGAGCTAACTTTATCTCACTTAGAAGTTGTAAATCCTGCTGATATGAAAAGATTTAAAACCCTTGGAGTTCATGCAAACTTTACTCCTCATTGGGTTGGCGGAACGGTTTTTAAAGGCTCCGATGTGGCTTTAGGAGCGAAAAGATATGCCCACAATCAACCTATAAATTCACTTATAAAAGCGGGTGCAAATGTTGGTTTTTCTAGTGATGTTGTCTCTAAACCTCAAGAATATAGGGCAAATCCATTTTTGGGCATCCAAATGGGAGCAACTAGACAAGACCCTAAACTTGGCAAAGACACCCCTGTTTTTGGGCAAAAAAGCGACAGAGCAAGTGTTGGCAACATGATAAAAGGCTATACCATCAGTAATGCAAAAGCCATGGGCATAGAAAAACAAACAGGCTCTATCGAAGTTGGGAAATCGGCTGATTTTATGGTATTATCAAAAGATTTGCTAAAAATAGATGTGTATGAGATATCGAAACAAAGCCCTTTAAAGGTTTATTTTAAGGGTAAGGTAAACAAGTAACATGTAAAAAACTTTGATGTTAAGATCTAACATCAAAGTTTAAAATGTAGGATAAACATGCTTTCGTTTTTTATAAATTTTTATCGTTTTTTTAAGATTATCATCCAAGGAGTAAAAAGGGATGAAGATTTTAAATTTTTATTTTTCTTCATAGTGATTTTACTTATAGGCTCTTGCATTTTTTACACAAAAATAGAAAATTGGAGCTTAATTGATGCTTTATATTTTTCTGTTATGACTATGGCTACGATAGGATATGGAGATCTAGTTCCTACATGTAATTTAAGTAAAATTTTTACCATCATTTACACCTTTCTTTCAACAGGAACTTTTGTGGCACTTAGTGCTAAGTTTGCGATGATCATGATTGATAATCATAAAAGAAATAATACGCAAAAAAAGATAAATAAATGAAGAATATAGCCTATTTTTTTATAATCGCAGTTGGCGTTGTATTGGTGCTAATTTATGGTCAAAATATTCTTACTCAGTTTATAATTTCTTTACTACTATGGTTTACTACGATTAGACTTAGAAAACTCGCTCATAAAATTAAATTTTTTGATAAAATTGTTCCCGATAAACTAGAACTTATTGTTATTTTGAGTTTACTTCTTTTACTTGTTTATCTTATACTTGATACCATCGTTGGTAGCCTATCGGGGCTGATAGCCTCTTTTGGTGACTATGAAAAAAATATAAATTCAATAGTTCTAAAAATAAATGAACTTTTTAATATCAATTTAGAAACACAAATCAATACCATTATGCAATCACTTGATATTAAAAATATCTTATCAAAACTAGCAACAAGCCTGTCAAATCTTCTATCTCAATCTATGATGATATTGATTTATTTGTTATTTATTTTCTTAGAAACCGATAGTTTTAAGCTAAAAATTGACGCACTTTTTCCTGAAGCTTCTAGCAAAGAAAAGGTTCTTTTAACACTGCAAAAAATCGAATCATCACTTGCGGGTTATTTTCGTGTAAAAACATTGATGAGCTTACTTACTGCATTTTTATCCTTTTTGGTTTTATATTTTGTCGGGGTAAATTCTCCTATGTTTTGGGCATTTTTAATTTTTATATTAAATTATATCCCAACCATAGGTTCACTTGTTGCTACGATTTTTACAGCGGTTTTTGCCCTGTTGCAATTTGGAAGTTTCATACCATTTGCCATAGTTTTAGTAAGCGTTGGGGCTATCCAACAAATAGTAGGAAATGTTATAGAGCCAAAACTTATGGGAAAAAATCTAAACATAAGCCCAATCGTTACCATCTTAGCCCTTGCTATTTGGGGTAAAATTTGGGGCATTATGGGAATGCTTCTTAGTGTGCCAATCACGGTCGTTATGATTATCATCTTGTCTCAATTTAAATCAACACACAAAGCGGCAATTTTATTATCTGAAAAAGGAAAACTATCTTTGAATGGTTAAAAAATGCTCTACTGTTAAGATAGGGCAAACTAAAAAACTATTAATACTTTGAGTAAAAATTAATTAGTTTACATCAATTGACTTATTAAATATTTTATAGTAATATATATTACTATAATGTAGGTTACTATAAGGAAAATAAAAAATGAAATTTTACAATAGACAAAAAGAGCTTAAAAATTTGCAAGATATTCAAAAATCTTCCTTAAAATCCTCTAAGATGAGTGTTATCGTGGGAAGAAGACGCATAGGGAAGACAAAGCTTATCAAAGAAGCTTATGGGCAAAAGGTATATTTATTTGTTTCAAAAAAAGATGAGGCTTTGCTTTGTGGGGAGTTTGTAGAGGTGGCTGAAAATGCTTTAAATGTTAGAATTTTAGGAGAATTTAAAAGCTTTAAAATTTTTTTTGAATACCTCATGCAATTAGCTCAAGATAAACCTTTTACCTTAGTTATAGATGAATTTCAAGAGTTTTTACATGTAAATAGCTCCATATATAGTGATATGCAAAATATCTGGGATGAATACAAAGATAAAACAAAAATGAATCTAGTTTTAAGTGGCTCTATCTACTCTTTGATGAAAAAAATCTTTGAAGATAAAAAGGAGCCTCTTTTTGGACGAGCGGACAATAAAATTCACCTAAAAAGTTTTAGTATAGATACCTTAAAAGAGATTTTAAAACAAAATTGCCCAAATTTTACAAATAAAGATTTGCTATCTTTTTATATTTTCACAGGCGGGGTGGCAAAATATGTGGAAATATTTGTTGAAAAAAAAGCCTTTAGCTTTAAAAAACAACTTGATACCATATTTGATGAATTTTCACTTTTCTTAGAAGAGGGCAAGAATTTGCTTATAGAAGAATTTGGAAAAGAGTACGCCACTTATTTTTCAATTCTTTCTTTGATTGCTAACTCTAAGACTTCAAGAAGCGAAATAGAAGGAGTTTTGGGGCGAAATATTGGTGGGTATTTGGAAAAATTGGAGAATGATTATACCATCATAAAAAAGATAAGACCGATTTTTGCTAAAAAGGGTGGCAAGATTGTAAAGTACGAGATAGCAGATAATTATCTAAATTTTTGGTTTAGATTTGTCTATAAATATAAAAGTGCTATAGAGATAGAAAATTTTGACTATGTAAAAGATATTGTAAAAAGGGATTTTTCAACCTATAGCGGTAGGTTTTTAGAGCGATATTTTGCAGAAAAAATAAAGCTTGAGAAAGCATACTCACTTATAGGCTCTTATTGGGAAAGAGCAAATCAAAATGAGATAGATTTAGTCGCTGTAAATGAATTAGATAAAAAAATACTAGTTGCTGAAGTAAAAATAAATTCTAAAAAAATAAATCTTGATATTTTAAGGCAAAAAGCACAAAAGATAGAAGCAAAATTTCAAGGTTTTGATATATCGTATCGTGGTTTTAGCTTAGATGATATGTAGTTAATTTATTTTTTTCTAAATTCAATATTATTTAAAATCTTAACCGCATAAAGTGTCATGATGGCTCCAATTATTACAAATAAATTTAATTTTTCGTTTAAAAATACCACGCCAAGTAGCACGGCAAAAAATGGCACTAGGAAAATGAAACTGCTAACTCCATCAGCCCCTAGTTTTTGCACCCCTAAGAAATAAACGCTGTTTGCATAGGTGGATGCTAGGATGGTTATAGTAAAAAGATTTAGGTAAAAAATGCTGTCAAATTTTTCAAAGTTTAAATCTTGCATGTCCACAAAAAATGCCAAAACCAAAAGGCAGGTTATGATGTACATGTAAAAAGAAAAGGTTAGTGGCGAAGTATCACTTGCGTATGAGCTTAAAATAGTAACAAAAGGCCATAAAATAGCAGCTAAAATGAAGTAAAGATTGTGCTTAACAAGGATAGAATTTAAATCAAAACTCCAAACATTAAGCATAGTTAAAACGCCCAAAAAACCCAAAAATAAAGCAAAATAATCTTTTTTGCCAATGCTTTTTATCCGCAAAAATGCTAAAATCAAAAAGGTATTTATAGGTGCAAGACTCGTTACAAAAGCCCCACCAAGCGATGCTGTGCCGTATTTTGTGCCGATAAAAAAATACTTCATGTAAGCGATAAAAAATAAAGATGTAAAAAACGCTATGCCCAAAGACTTTAAGCTTATCTTAAAAGATTCTCTCATGTAAAAAAGTATAGGCACAAGGCTAAGAGCGGTAATGCCAAAACGCAAGAAAAGCATTTCAAATTCGTTGATGTACGAGCTTAAAACCTTGGCATTTATCCAAGACCCACCCCAAGCAAACATGGCAAAAAACAGCCCTACATGTAAGATATTTTTATTTCGTGTATTCATTTTGGCATTATAGCTGATTTTTTATGGTTTGTATAGAATAAGATTGCTTTTTATGATTTTGCTATCAAAATTCCACCAGCACTTATCATTGTTCCACCTGCTAATATATCTAGCTTTCTTTTCGTGTTTTTATTTTTAAAAATTTCCTTTGCCTTGCTAGAGCTGTAAGCATATCCTAACATAACCCCTCCTAAAACTATGCTAACAATAGTTACGATGATGCCCATATCTGTAAAATTTAGGGTTTGTAAGTCTATAAACGTTGGCAAAAAACTTAGGTAAAATAAAATAACCTTTGGATTAGCAAGTGTTATGAAAAAACCTGCGAGGAAATTTTTCTTCCATGATAACTCTTTTATCTTTGATATGTTTTCATAATTTTCTTTAGAGCTTAAAATTTTATAGCCCAAATATATGAGATAAATTCCACCTACATATTTAACAATCACAAAAAAATCACCCAAAATGGTAGCCACAATACCTAATCCAAAAATAGCCAAAAGCAAAAAAACAAGATCTCCTAAAACTATCCCTAGCACCACAAAAGCAGCATTACCAAACCCTGATGCTAGACCACGTGAGATAACCGCAAAAACCCCAACACCAGGTGTGATTGCTAGTAAAAACATTGTGCTAGAAAATGCCAAAATGCTATAAATCGTCATTTTTTCTCCTAAATATTTTAAAAATTCGCATCTTGCATTTGAGGTATAATTTTGATATTATACTAAAAATTTTCAAGGAAGCAAAATGAAGAAAATTGTATCAAAAAAATTTATTTTAGAAGAAGGTTGTCTATCGTTTGGGGTTGCTCAAAATAGTGAAAATCCTTTTAAATTTGATGTTTATGAAGAATTTAAAGATAAGGTTTCTTTTGAACATCATCAAGAACGAGTAAAAGCTTCAAAATGGGGTAAAATAACGCAAAATGCAACACGGTATTATAATATTTTTAAATAATAAAAAGGAAAAAATAATATGAGTGTAAAAGATTTTTTTCTAGCTATTTTTGTTACTTTTATATGGGGAGTAAATTTTTCTGTTATAAAAATAGGCATAGATTCTCTCGACCCTTTTATACTCGCAGCTCTTAGATTTACTTTGTCTGCTTTGCCTTTGGTGTTTTTTATAAAAAGGCCTGATGTAGAGTTTAAATACCTTGTAGCCTATGGTTTACTTTTTGGTATAGGTTTATGGGGCTTTGCATTTTTAGGGATTTATTTTGGTATGTCTGCAGGACTTTCTGCTTTGGTTGTTCAAATGGGAACTTTTACTACTGTTATTTTTGCAGTTGTTTTTTTAGATGAAAATTTTACAAAAGATAAAAAACTTGGTTTATTTGTGGCACTTTTAGGTTTAATTGCTATCTTTTTTGTAACAGATGGGAGTATGAGTGTATTGGGTTTATTTTTGACTTTGATAGCCGCAGTTTCTATGGGGCTTATCAATATCATAGTAAAATTGGCTAAAACAAAAGATATATTTTCATTTTTAGTTTGGTCATGCATATTTCCACCCATACCACTTTTTTTACTAGCTTTTTTAACAGGTGGAAGTGGAGTTTATGAAAATTTCTTTTCAAATTTAGATGGCAATGCTATATTTTCTGTACTTTTTCTAGTTTATCCTACTACGCTTTTTGGGTATTGGGCTTGGAATAAACTCTTGCACAAACATGATGTTTCATCTATTGCACCATTTGGGCTATTAGTTCCTATATTTGGTTTGTTTGGTTCTTTTTTTATCCTAGGTGAAGAAATAGGACTTATCAAAATCTTAGCTGGGTCTTTAATCGTCCTTGGGCTTGGGATAAATACTTTTGGAAATAGATTTTTAAAATCAAAAAAGGAAAGCTTATGAAACAGATTTTTGAAATAAAAGACAAAAAGATAATCCAAAATTTATTAGATGAGATAGGTTTTGGAATTCTGTCTTTATGCAAGGATAATATCCCTTATAGCCTACCTTTAAATTTTGTATTTGTAGATGATACTATTTATTTTCACGGAGCAAAAAAAGGTCAAAAAGTAGATGTTTTTACTTCTAACTCCAAGGCTTCTTTTTGCGTGGTGAAAGAATACTCTTTTATCCCCTCATATTTTAGCACCGATGATGGAAGGGCATGTCCTGCAACCCAGTTTCAAATCCATCATTGCCGATGGGGACATAAAAATCGTAGAAAATTATGGCGAAAAAGCAAAAGCTTTACAAAAACTCATGGAAAAAATGCAGCAAGAGGGCAAGTATACCCCGCTTGATAAAAAAGAGGTTTATGAAAAGATGATAGATGCAGCTTTGGTATATAAATTGGTCATAAATGACATCACATGTAAATTTAAATTTGGACAAAATTTCTCAAATGATAGGTTTGAGAGGGTTTTAGGGCATCTAAAACAGAGAGGTAAAAAGCTAGATAAACAAAGCCTAGAGGAGATGGCACATTAGTTTTTGCGATCTAGGGTTACTAGATCAAAAGACTTAGCCAAAAAGACCAGTCTCCTTGCCATCAAAACTGACTTGATTTTTCTTTTTCATGTATTTTATATGTTGTTCTTTGCTTTGGGAATTTATCCATTTTTTCAAATTTTCCCTTTGCCCCACAAACTCATACAAAGGTACACCTCCACCACAGGAATTGTTTACGTTTAGTATCTCAACTACAAAAACTTGCCTGGCTCCATAAGTGTTTGGAAAATTTGATATGTATTTTTGCCAATTTTCATCTTTTTCTTGCACCACTTTTGCCTTGCAGTAAAGTCTTAAAATGTTTGCTTTTCCCTCAAAGGCACAAAACATTAAGGTCATTCTGTCATCTTCAAGCAAGTGGGCAGCTGTTTCATTTCCGCTTCCAAAGTAATTAAGCCATAGTATTTGATTGTCATCAATGATCTTAAAAGTATCATCCAAACCCTTTGGGGAGAGGTTGATTTTTCCTTTTTTCGGTGCGGTTGCAACGAAAAACATTTTTTGATTTTTGATAAAATCCTTATCTTTTTGACTGAGTGAATTTGTTATGCTTGACATTTGAAATATCCTTTTTTATTGCGATTGTATCATAGGAGCATCTCAAAGTCAAACTTATTAAACTTTACATGTAAATATGATAGAATACTAAAAAAAATTAAAAGGCAATGAAATAGATGGTTAATGTAAATAGTATAACTATGCGATTTGGATCTCAATTACTCTTTGAGGATATAAATCTGGAATTAGACGGGGGAAAAAGATATGGACTCATAGGTGCAAATGGGGCAGGGAAGAGTACTTTTATGAAGATTTTATCGGGAGAGCTTGAGCCAACTAGTGGGAATATTTCGGTAAAAAGTGGTTTAAGGGTTGGAGTTTTGGGGCAAAATCAATTTGCCTATGAGGATTTTAGCCTAAAAGATGCCGTTTTGATAGGAAATAAAAGGCTTTATGATGCCATAAAAGAAAAAGAAAAGCTTTATATGGAGGGGGATTTTGAGGATGAAAAGGTAAATGAGCGTTTAGCTGAGCTTGAAATTATCTCAGCCGAAGAGGACCCGACCTACGAATGTGATGTGCAGATAGAGAAGATTTTGGAAAGCTTGGGATTTCCCTCGTCTAGTCATGAAAATCTTATGAGCTCCATCACAAGTGCGGAAAAATTTAAGATTTTACTAGCTCAAGTGCTTTTTCCTAGGCCCGATGTTTTGTTTTTAGATGAGCCCACAAATAACCTTGATATGGATGCTATTTCTTGGCTTGAAGAGCAGTTAAAACGCCACGAGGGAACCATGGTGGTCATCTCCCATGATAGGCATTTTTTAAATGCGGTTTGTACAAATATTTTGGATGTGGATTTTAAAAAAATCCGTGAATTTACAGGTAACTATGATGATTGGTACATCGCTTCGACACTAATTCAAAAGCAACAAGAAATGGAGAGAAATAAGAAGTTAAAAGAAAAGGATGAATTGGAGCGTTTTATCCAGCGTTTCTCGGCAAATGCCTCAAAAGCTAAGCAAGCAACTTCACGCCAAAAACAGCTTGAAAAGCTTGATATTAGCGAGATTGAGACCTCTTCGCGTAGGGATCCTAGTATAGTATTTAAGAAAAAAAGGGATATCGGAAATGAGATTTTGGAGCTTAGAAATGTGGATTTTTCCTATGGGGAAAATCAGATCTATAAAAATTTCAATCTAAAAGTAGAAAAGGGCGACAAAATAGCTCTCATCGGTGCAAATGGAGCAGGAAAAACCACCCTTTGCCAACTTTTAACAAAAGGATTAAACCCTCAAAATGGAGAAGTTTTTTGGGGTGCGACCATAGAATATACCTATTTTCCACAAAATACCACAGAGATTATAAAAGGAGATAAGAGCTTATATGAATGGCTTGAGAGCAAAGATAGTGTTCAAAATATCGATGAAATCAGGCGATGCTTAGGAAGAATGCTTTTTTCAGGAGAAGAGCAACAAAAAAATGTAAAAGACATCAGCGGAGGGGAAAAACATCGTATGATGCTCAGTCACATAATGCTTAAAAAGGGCAATTTTTTGATACTAGATGAGCCAAACAATCATCTAGATCTAGAAGCTATCATAGCCCTCGGGGAGGGTTTGTATAAGTTTGATGGAAATGTCATCTGTGCCACCCACGATAGGGAACTAATAGACGCCTTTGCAAATCGCATTATTCATGTAAAAGATGATGGGGAGATAGTGGATTTTAGGGGTGGTTATGAGAGGTATGTGCAAAATTTGGAGAATTAATATTTGATAGAGGCTATGTTAAATAAAAGTTAGATACAAATAAAATTTTATAATCTTGCCTTTTATATTTTTATTAAATCTAAATGGGTCTTTTGATGGCTATTTATTTTTAATTAAAATTTCCTAAAAGATGCTCGTATTTTTTAAGTAAAAAGTAAGTATTGGAGTTGTAAAATGATCGCATGGTACTAATTAATGATTAGTATTATTAGATTTTATAATATATAAATATAGGAGGTTTGCCTAGAGCATATTATGTTTTATCCACACTAAGTGGACTTGTCGATTGTAAAAGGAGATTGACATGAGGAAGTTTGTATTGTTGGTTTTGGGTTTAATGTTTGCATTTAGCATAAATGCCTTAGCGGGCTTAGAAAGTGAAAAAATAGCACTTGAGGCACTTTATGATTCTACCAATGGAGACTCTTGGACAAATAATACCAATTGGAAAACAACGACTAGTATTTGTGATTGGCATGGAGTTACATGTAATGAATCAAAAACCAATGTAGTTTATATTTATCTTCACACCAACAATCTCACAGGTCAAATTCCAAGCGAGATTGGAAATCTGAAATATTTAGAATCTCTCGGACTTTACCACAACAAGCTTACAGGTACGATTCCAAGCGAGATTGGAAATTTGGAAAATTTAAAATATCTTGATCTTGGCTATAACAATCTAACAGGTTCTATTCCAAGCGAGATTGGAAATTTGTCAGAATTACAGCATCTTGTCATTAGAGACAATAACCTCACAGGTCCCATTTCAAAGGGGATTGTAAATTTGACAGAACTATGGTGGCTCGGTCTTTCTAACAACAACCTCACAGGTTCCATCCCAAGCGAGATTGGAAGTTTGGAAAATTTAGAACATATTAATCTTAGCTATAACAACCTCACAGGTTCAATTCCAAGTTGGATTGGAAGTTTGGAAAATTTAGAATATATTAATCTTAGTTATAACGATCTAACAGGTCCTATTCCAAGTGAGATTGGAGATTTGGAAAATTTAGAGTATCTTTATCTTAACAATAACAAGCTCACAGGTCAAATTCCAAGTTCCATCGTCGATCTTACAGATATTGCGAGACTTGCTTTTTATGAAAATTGTTCACTAAAAACTAATGATTCAGCTGTTGTGGATTTTATAAACTGTATAGAAGCATATGATGCTTATCAACACATTTTAGATACAAATGGAAATTGCATTAACTTGAGTCCTATTTATTATTTGTTGTTAGATTAGAGTTTAGGTTTTTAAATTAAAATAAGATTAAGATTGTAGAATCTATCTACTATACCAAATATAAGGAGTGTCATAGATATAGATTAAAAAGTTTCGCTTTCAGCTTCAATTCTCAAGCCATGGTTTAATGGCTTATTCGTTATAAAAGGAATTGGTTATGAAAAAGTTTTTAGTTTTAATTTTAAGTTTAATGTTTGCATTCAATATGAATGTTTTAGCGGAGTTGATGATTGAAAGGGTGGCACTTAGGGCACTTTATGATTCTACCAATGGAGACTCTTGGACAAATAATACCAATTGGAAAACAACGACTAGTATTTGTGATTGGTATGGAGTTACATGTAATGAAGCAGGGACCAATGTGATAGAGATTTATCTTTATAATAACAACCTTGCAGGTTCCATTCCAAGTGAGATTGGAAATCTGGAATATTTAGAACTTCTTAATCTTAGTTTTAACAAGCTCACAGGTCAAATTCCGAGTGAGATTGGAGAATTAACAAAATTAAAATATCTTCGTCTTTGGGATAACAAGCTTACAGGTCCAATACCAAGTGAGATTGGAAATTTGTCAGAATTACAGGATCTTTCCATTAGGGATAACAACCTCACAGGCTCCATTCCAAGCGAGATTGTAAATCTGACAGAGCTATATTCTATTCTTCTTTACAACAACAACCTCACAGGCCCCATTCCAAGTGATATTGGAAATTTGTCAGAATTAAAATATCTTTGTCTTGATGGTAACAACCTCACAGGTCAAATTCCAAGTTCAATTGTAAATCTCACAAAGATGACAGAAGATTACCTTAGGCTTTACAACAATTGCTCCCTAAAAACCAATGAACAATCAGTGATAGATTTTATAAAATCTAAAATGGGAGAAAGTGGCTATCAGGAGATTTTAGATACAAATGGAAATTGTATTAATTTAAGCCCTATTTATTATTTGTTGCTGAATTGATTTGTAGTAAATTAGAGGGGAAGAAGCTGCCCTCTAATTTGTTTGATCTTTATTTTTATGGAGAAATCAAGCAAACCTCTCCATAGCTTTTTCCACATGGGGAATGGCAGAAAGAAGTTTTTGGGTATATTCGTGTTTTGGGTTTGCTAGTAATTCATCTACTGAATTTTTTTCTACTATATCGCCAAAATACATGACGATTATTCTGTCGCTTATATGTTCAACTACGCTTAAATCATGGGATATAAAGATATAAGTTAGGTTAAATTCTTCTTGCAAGTCTAAAAGCAAGTTTAGCACTTGTGCTTGAATGGAGACATCAAGGGCCGAGACAGGCTCGTCGCACACCACCACTTCTGGGTTTAAGATCAAAGCTCTTGCTATGCCAATTCTCTGTCTTTGTCCGCCTGAAAATTGGTGAGGATAGCGTTCAAACCATTCTGGAAGCAAACCAACTTTATCCATGATAGCATATACTTTTTTACGGATTTCCTTGGTGGATAAGTTACTATTTAGCATTAAAGGTTCAGCTATGATTTTACCAACATTCCATCTTGGGTTTAGACTAGAATATGGATCTTGAAAGATGATTTGGACTTTTTTTCTGTACTCGCTCCAGTCATTTCTATCAAAATGCATAAGGCGTTTCCCCTCAAAGTGTATCTCTCCACTAGTTGCCTTTTCGATGCCAGTTAGTAATTTTGCAGTGGTACTTTTTCCGCACCCGCTCTCCCCAACTATGCTTAAAATTTCGCCTCTTTTTACTTCAAAGTCTATGCCATTTACGGCTTTTATGATATTTGGCTCTTTGAAAAGCCCTCGGCTGATTTTGTATTCTTTTCTTAGGTTTTTTACTTCTAAAATCACTTCTCCCATCTTATCTCCTTAGGAAAACTAAGATAATCCGTATCTTCATCTATGGTTGAAAGCCTTGTTTTTCTAAACTCTTTTCCAGATTTTGGAATGGAACCTAAAAGTGCTCTTGTATAAGGATGTTTTGGGTTCATGAATAGATCTTTAGCGCTGGCGTATTCTACCACTTTTCCCTTATACATAACAACTATCACATCAGCAATTCCCGCTACCACACCTAAATCGTGGGTTATAAACAAGATAGAAGTACCTTTTTTTTGTTGCAATTCGCTCATTAGATCTAAAACTTGAGCTTGTATGGTAACATCAAGGGCAGTTGTGGGCTCATCTGCTATTAGCAAATCAGGCTCACATGCCATTGCCATAGCTATCATGACACGCTGTCTTTGTCCCCCGCTTAGCTTAAAAGGATATTCACGCAACTTATCTTCTGGACTAGGAATGCCAACTAGCTCTAGTGCTTCTATGGCTTTTTGTTTTCTTTGTTTTGTGTTTAAGTCTTTTTGATGCAATTTTAAGGCTTCATTTAGTTGAAAACCTATTGTATAAGAAGGATTTAAGCTAGTCATTGGTTCTTGAAAGATCATGGCGATTTTTCCACCTCTGATATCTCTCATTTGCCTATCTGTAAGATTTAGTAAGTTTGTGCCTTTGAACCAAATCTCACCATCGACTATGCGTCCAGGCTCTTCTATAAGTCCCATGACAGAAAGGGCTGTTATGCTTTTTCCACTTCCACTTTCCCCAACAACACAGATGGTTTTTCCCTTTTGAATGGAAAAACTAACATCATCGACGGCTTTATTTACCCCTTTGTCTGTAAAAAAGTGGGTTTTTAGATTTTTTACTTCAAGTATCATGCTCGTCCTTTCATCTTTGGATCAAGTACATCCATAAGACCATCACCAACTAGGTTAAAGCCCATAACGGTTAGAAAGATGGCGATTCCTGGGTAAACTATCATCCAAGGTGCCGTGGTTATAAATTGTAAAGAATCAGCTAACATGGCTCCCCATTCGGGTGTTGGTGGTTGGGCCCCAAGACCTAAAAAGCTTAATCCTGCTGCTTCTAAAACTGCAGATGCAAAACCCATGGTTGCTTGGACGATGATGGGAGTTGTGCAGTTTGGAAGTACAACTTTTGAGATAAGACGTAAATTTCGTGAACCATTTACACGGGATGCCATGACGTATTCTTTTTCTTTTTCCCCTAAGACTGAACTTCTGACTATCCTAGCAAAGGTAGGAATTCCAACAACTCCGATGGCTATCATGGCATTAAACAAATCAGGTCCCAAAATAGCAACGATGACAATAGCAAGCAAGATAGCAGGAATAGAAAGCATAATATCAACAATTCTCATAATAATCAAATCTGTCAATCCTCCAAAATATCCTGAAATTGCTCCCATTATAACGCCAAAAATTAATGAGATGCCAACTGATACTATACCAATGGTAAGGGAAATTCTAGCTCCATAAATGATACGAGAGAACATATCTCTACCAAAATCATCGGTTCCTAAAATATGTGCAAAGCTTCCACCCTCATCCCACATGGGAGGTATAAGTCTATTGCTTATATCTTGAATGAGAGGGTCATAATCTGTAAGAAGCGGTGCAAAAATAGCACAAAAAATCAAAATCAAAACTATATAAGTTCCCACAAGGGCAGATTTGTTTTTTTTGTATTGGTTATAAAATTCTATTATATTATTTTTCATTAACTCAACCTTATTTTTGGATTTATAACCGCATACAATAAATCTACGATTAGGTTTACCACAACAAAGATGGTTGCTATGATAAGTGTGGTTGATTGGATGATGGGAAAATCCCTTTGATTAACGGCATTTACTAGCCACTTTCCAATTCCTGGCCATGAGAAAGTTGTCTCAGTAAGAATTGAACCTGAAAAAAGAGTTCCTAACATCAAGCCTATAACCGTTATAACGGGCATTAGGGCATTTTTTAATGTGTGAATGAGGATAACTCTAGATTTTGAACATCCTTTTGCCTTTGCGGTTCTTACGTATTCTTCCTTTGAAACCTCTATCATACTAGCCCTTGTCATCCTAGCGATTATTGCCATGGGTATAGTTCCAAGGGCGATTGCTGGAAGCATTAGATGCTTTATGGTATCCCAAAATGCCTCATAATCTCCAGCGTGTAAGCTATCGTAAAGATAAAATCCAGTTGGCCCATCAAGGTAATATTCATATCCAAGCCGTCCAGAAACGGGTAGCCATCCTAGTTTTACACTGAAAAAATAGATCAGCATAAGTCCTAGCCAAAAAACTGGCATGGAAACTCCAGCTAGTGCAGCTCCCATACTTGTATAATCAAATATACTATATCTTTTTATGGCCGAGATTATACCTGCGACTAGACCAAAAAAAGTTGCAAATGTTAGAGCTGTTAGGGATAATTCTATGGTTGCTGGGAAGCGATCTAAAAACTCGCTCAAAACTGCTTCTCCAGAAACTATGGAAGTTCCAAAATCTCCTTGCAGGGCATTGCCTACAAACAGAAAATATTGCTCTATCAATGGTTTATTTAAACCCATTTGTTCTTTTAGTGCCTCTATGGACTCTTTGTTTGCATGTTCTCCAAGCATAACAAGTGCCGGGTCTCCAGGGGCTAAGTGAACCATTGAAAAAACTACTATCGATACACCAAGTAATGTGGGAATTGCCCACAAAAATCTTTTAACTATATAACTAAACAATAAAATTCCTTCGTGACGGAGAGCTGAGAACGGAGAACTGAGAGCGGATGAGTAGCGGGGTAGGCAACTTTTTAAATTCCTACCCGCTAACTCCGCACTATAATTCTCCGTTTTTCCGTATTTTTATTGGAAAATCAAAAACTCAAACGGACGAACCAGCAATGCTTACCTTACTAGCTCTGCTTTCCGTTTTCCGTTTTCCGTTTTCCGTCTACTTTTCTATCCAAACTTCTTTGAAGCGTCTTTTGCCTGTTGGATCTAGTTTGAAACCATGAACTTTTTTGAGCATAGGCTCAACTACCACAGAGTGCGCTATGGTTTTCCATGGTGCCTCTTCATTGAAGATAACCTGTGCTTTTTCATAAAGCTCTGTTCTTTTTGCACGATCTGCAGTCACTTTTGCCTCATCAGTTAAAGCAGTAAATTCATCATTTTTCCAGAACGCTCTGTTCTGAGCTGGTTTAGGAGAAGCTGAATGTTTACTTAAAAGTACGTGTAAAAAGTTGTCTGGATCTCCATTGTCTCCTGTCCATCCAAGTAAAACCATATCATGCTCACCATTTGAACATTTTTTAAGGTAAGTACCCCAGTCATAGCTTACGATTTTAGCTTTAATGCCAACCTTGGCTAGGTCTGCTTGAATTGCCTCAGCAACCTTTCTTCCATTTGGATTGTAAGGACGAGGTACTGGCATAGCCCAAACATTCGTTTCAAAACCATTCTCGTAACCTGCTTTTTTAAGCAATTCTTTTGCTTTTTGGGGATTATACTCATAACCTTTGATGTTTTTGTTATAAGACCAAATTGTTGGAGGGATTGGATTTACAGCAACTGTTCCTAAGCCCTCATAAACACTATCAACTATACCTTTTGTATTTATAGCATAGTTTATAGCTTGACGAACCAACTTGTTATCAAATGGCTTTCTTTCTGTGTTGTAAGCTAGGTATCCAACATTTAAGCCCTCTTGACGAACTAGTTTTATCTTTGGATTTTTCTCAAGCTCAGCAACCTCTGCTGGATTTGGGAAGTCCATGATGTGGATTTGTCCAGCTTTAAGCTCAGCCGCACGAACCGCATTGTTTGGTATAACCTTCATGATAAGTCTATCTATGTAAGGTCTTCCTGCCCAGTGGTCTTTGTTTGTATTGAAGATCATTTTATCGTCTTTTTTCCATGCTACAAAAACAAATGGACCTGTTCCGTAAGGCTCACGACTTAATTTATCAGCCTTTCCCTTCTCTAACAAATAATCAGCATAATCTTTGCTTAAAATTCCAGCAAAATCCATAGCTAGGTTAGCTATAAAAGGAGCTTCTGGCTTTTTAAGTGTGAATTTTACCGTGTATTTGTCCACTGCAACTATGTCTTTGACAATATTGCTCATATCCATAGCAGACCAATACTTAAACGCACCGCCTACTTTATTGTAAGGATTTTTTTCATCGAATTGACGTTTAAAAGAGAAAATAACATCTTTTGAGGTAAATTCTATCTTTTTGTTAAAGTATTTTGTTGGTGCAAAATAAACACCCTTTCTCAAATGAAAAACATACTCCAAACCATCTTTGCTTACATCCCAGCTAGTTGCAAGGGCAGGTTCAACCTCGGTTGTTCCATATTTAAATTCAACCAAGCCATTATATACAGCTCTTGTTGCATAAAAACTTTCTCCGTCTGTTGCATGGGCTGGATCTAGACTAGTTGCATCTCCACCACGCCCAAATACCAAAGTTCCTCCGTATTGTGGCTTCATATCAGCACCAAATGCCAATGAAGTAAATAAAAGCACGAATGCTAAAACAATTTTTTTCATGTAAACCTCCATAATAATGTAAGATGCTTAAATTCTAGCGAAATTGATATTAATTAAAGATGAAACGGACTATTTTAGCCCAATGCAAAACTTAATATGGTAAAATCTTCACAAAATCAAACTAGGATGAAAGATGAAAATAGCATTTGTTTTATATGATAGGCTCACGTATTTGAATTTTTTTGGTTTTTATGATGTGATAACTAGGCTTAGGGACTTGGGTATTGATGAGAATTTGCGTTGGAAAACTTGTGCCCTAAAAGACGAAATAAAAGATGATAAGGGTTTAAGAATTTTACCAGATGTGGTTGGGGAAAGTTTGGATGGATATGATTTGGTTTTTATTCCAGGTGGGATTGGAGCTAGGACTTTGCAGTATGATGATATTTTTCTTTCATGGATAAAATCGGCTAGGAATGCTAGATGCAAGGTTAGTGTTTGCACAGGGGCTTTGCTTTTTGGTGCAGCCAGATTGATAAAAGATAAAAGGGCTACTACAAGTAAAAATAACCTTGATTTGCTTGGACCATACTGCAAAGAAGTGGTTTCTCAAAGGGTGGTAGAAGATGGGGATTTTATAAGCGCTACGGGAGTGAGTGCGTCGTTAGATCTAGGTTTATATGTGGTAGAAAAGTTTTATGGTAAAAAGGCAAAGGAGGATATTGCAAATATGATGGAATATCCCCTTAGGTGAGCTTATTCCACTGTTACGCTTTTTGCTAAATTTCTTGGCATGTCCACATCATTTCCTAATCTTATGGATATTTCAAGGGCTAAAAGTTGGGTTATTAGCATCATTTCAAAAAATTCGCACATCTGGTGACTTTGGTTTGAAGTTTTTATAAAATCATCGGCTATTTCAAATTCCTTTGGAGAAATGGCTAAGATGGTCGTATCTCTAGCTGAAAGTTCTTCCACATTGCTTTTAACCTTATCATAAAGTAAGTTTTGAGGCATCAAGGCTATGGTAAAAAGTTCACTATCTGCTAGGGCTATGGGTCCGTGTTTCATTTCCCCAGATGCGTATCCTTCAGCGTGGAGATAGCTTATTTCTTTGAGTTTTAGTGCTCCCTCAAGTGCTAAAGGAAAGAAAATATCTCGTCCGATGTAGAAAAATCCATGTCCGTGAAGGTAGCGTTTGGAGAGGCGGTGGATTTTGTCATGTAAGCCTTTATCAACGTTTAAAACCTTTGGTACATGTAAAAGTGCCTTTATCTCTTGGCTTAATTTTTCTTTTGAGATGGTTTTTCTCAAATTTGCAAGATATAAAACTATCATCCACAAAGTTGCAACCTGCGTGGCAAAGGCTTTTGTGCTTGCCACGCCTTTTTCTATTCCTGCCCTTGTTAGTATGCTTGTGTCCGCAAGCCTTACGATAGAAGAATTGTCCACATTACAAATTGCTAGGGTTTTTAAGCCTTTTTGTTTGGCGATCTTTAAAGCTTCCAAAGTGTCTGCAGTCTCACCACTTTGGCTAATTACTACAAAAAGGGTATCATCGCTTAAAAATGGTTCTTTATATCTAAATTCACTGGCAATTTCCACATCGCATCTGAGTTTTGCAAGTCTTTCAAAAAGGTAACTAGCACTAAGCCCTGCATGATAACTTGTACCACATGCACAGATTTTTATGGCGTTTATGCCATGGAAAAAATCCTCCCCAAGCTCATTAAGGCTTATTTTATCCTCACTAACTCTTCCCATGATGGTTTCGCTCAAAACTGCACTTTGTTCGTAAATTTCTTTTTCCATAAAATACCTAAAACCACCTTTTTGGGATGAGAGTTTATCTCCTTTGAGGGCTTTAAATTCTAGTTTTTTTGTTTTTGCATTTTTGTCTTTTATGGTTATTTTATCTTTAGTGATTTGTCCATATTCTCCATCTTCTAGGTAAATTACCCTATTTGCATAGCCAAAAAGTGGGGTGTCTGAAGAGCTACAAAAACTTTCATTCTCATCATTTTGTCCCACAAGCAAAGGAACTGCATTTTTAGCAAAAAATAAACTATTTTCATCAGCTTTGCTCATAAGTAAGATCGCATAAGCTCCTTTTAGTTTTTGTATAGTCTTCTCAAATGCACTAAAGGCATCTAATCCTTTATCCACATAATCTTCAAACAAATGAACGATAACCTCCGTATCTGTTTGACTTAAAAAGTTTATCCCTTTTTCTTGTAAGTCTTGTTTTATTTCTTGATAGTTTTCTATAATCCCATTATGAATAACAAAGGAAAATTCCCCCTCATGGGGATGGGCGTTTACCTCAGTTGGTTTTCCATGGGTTGCCCATCTAGTATGCCCCATGCTAATCCCAAAACCACTACTTTGGAAATCTTTGGTTTTTTGTACTAGGTTTTCTAACTTTCCTACACTTTTAAAATGGTTTAATTTGCCATTTTTTAAGGTTGCTATGCCAGCTGAGTCATAGCCGCGATATTCTAATTCTTTCAACCCTTGAAGCAAAAACTTTTTTTTCTCTTTATTGCCAATGTAGCCGACTATTCCACACATTTTTATCTCCATTCTTTTTTCGTATAATTATACAATAAACTCATAATATTTTCCTTATTTTATTGGTATTAAATTTAAAACGAGCTATACTTGCATCTAATTTATTCCCAAGGAAAAATATGAGAGCATTGATAAGTGTTAGCGATAAAAAAGGTGTTGTAGAATTTGCCCAAGGTTTGCAGGATTTGGGTTTTGATCTAATCTCCACAGGCGGAACTTGTAAGCTTTTAGCCCAAAATGGCTTGCAGGTAAAAGAAGTGAGCGAAATAACTTCATTTCCAGAAATGTTTGATGGACGCGTTAAGACTTTGCACCCATTAATTCACGGCGGAATTTTGCATATAAGAGATAATCCCTCGCATGTAAAAAGTGCCAAAGAACATGGTGTTGGGCAGATTGATTTGGTTTGTGTAAATTTGTATCCTTTTAAGCAAACCATAGAGAAAACCGATGATTTTGGGGAAATTATCGAAAATATCGACATCGGCGGTCCAGCTATGGTAAGAAGTGCTGCGAAAAATTTTAAAGATGTCTTGGTGGTTACTGATTCGGATGATTACAAAAAAGTGTTAGAGCATCTAAAAACTGGCGAAAAAAATGAGGAATTTAATAGAAATTTGATGATAAAAGCCTATGAGCATACAGCCGCATATGATAGCATGATAGCAAATTACATGAACGAGAGATTTAAGGGTGGCTTTGGAGATAAAAAGTTTATAGTTGGAAATAAAGTTTTTGATACAAGATATGGCGAAAATCCCCATCAAAAAGGTTCTTTATATGAGTTCGAAAAATTTTATACAAACAATTTCAAAACCCTAAAAGGTGAAGCTAGTTTCAATAACCTAACCGATATTCACGGAGCCATGAAGATAGCAGCTTCCTTTGGAAAAGACCCAGCCGTTGCTATCATAAAACATGCAAATCCCTGCGGTTTTGCCATCAAGGAAAATTTGTATGAAAGCTATGTGGAAGCATTAAAATGCGACCCAATTTCAGCCTATGGCGGAGTGGTCGCCATCAATGGAGAACTTGACGAAAAATTAGCTATAAAAATCAATGAAATATTTGTTGAAGTTATAATAGCTGCAAATGTTAGCCAAGAAGCATTGAAGGTTTTTGAAAACAAAAAACGCATTAAAATTTTCACCCAAGAGAGGGATTTTCTAAAAATTAGCGACGATAAATATGATTTTAAACACATCCATGGGGGTTTTGTTTTCCAAAATAGCGATAAAGTTGGCGATGATGAGATAAAAAATGCCATATGTAAGAGTGATTTAAGGGCAAATGATAGGGAAATAAAAGATTTAGAAATAGCTTGTAAAATTGCAGCCCTAACCAAATCAAATTGCGTGGTTTATGTAAAAAATGGAGCCTTAGTAGCCATAGGAATGGGAATGACAAGCCGAGTGGATGCGAGCAAATGTGCCCTAAGCAAAGCTAAAGAAATGGGATTTGATGTAAAAGGAGCCGTTTTGGCAAGTGAGGCATTTTTTCCTTTCAGAGACAGCATAGACCTAGCCGCTTCACAGGGCATAAAAGCCATAGCCGAACCTGGTGGAAGCATAAGAGATGATGAGGTAGTCAAAGCAGCCAATGAGCATAAAATAGCCCTTTATTTCACAAATGTAAGACACTTTTTGCATTAAGTTTAGATAAACTACTAGCTATCAGTGTTCGGTTTTCTGTTGTCCGTATTAGTTTGTATATTAAATTTTTTTCGATAGAATAGGGTTTGAGTATATTTAAAAAGGATTTCACATGACAACTTTTCAGTTGAATACAAACGATGCACATCTTATCCAGCAAGCCAAAAATCTTTTGGTTGAAAAATTGCATCTAAAAGTTAATATCGTCCAAGAACAAACAGCCCAAAAAAGCAAGTGGGCAAAGATGGCTGAGGAGATGAGAGGTGTTTTAAATCATGATGATGTGGAATATTTGCAAGAATGTTCAAGGGAAATTAGGGATAATTTTGAGGTAAAAAGCTAGGATGAAATATATTTTTGATACAAATGTGATTTCAACGCTTATATTAGAAGAAGAAAATGGTTTGATTAGTTCAAAATTAAGGCAATTAAGCCAGTATGATGAGGTTTGTATATCTGTTTTAACCTTATATGAGGAAACCTATGGTCTTGAAAATGCCAATGATGAGGCTAGGGAGAATAGATTTCAAAACAACATAAATTTCATCAAAAAATACTTCACCATCATCCCTTTAGATCTCAAAGAGGCCGAAATTTACGCCCAGCTTAAAGTTGCTTATAAAAATTACACAGGTATCAACAAAAAATCCATGAAGAAAAATGATATGGATATTCTAATCGCCTCTACTGCCATTGCCCATAATGCCATACTTATAAGTAGCGATAGGATATTTGAGCTTATTTCTAGGCTAGATAGCAGGCTTTGGTGGGAAGATTGGACTAGTTGTTAAGTCTTTTTGGATACAATTAAATATTAAATTACAAGGAAAAAAATGCTTACGATATTGATGGGTTTATATTTTATTTACGCTTTTATTAAGATAGTTTTAAATCTTTTGGAGATACAAAATATCAAAAAAACAAGGGTTCAAAAGGCAATAATTTTAGGTGAGGTAAATTACCAAAAAGCAGCTGACTATAAGTTGGCAAATGAAAAATTTGCAATTTTTAGTGGGCTTTATGATTTTATTTTATTTTTGCTGTGGGCTTTGTTTGGTTTTGGGGCTTTGCAAGATGCACTGATTAGCGATGGTGGGATTTTAGATAGTATTTTGTTTGTTTTGATTTTTATAGCTATAAATTATATTTTAGGACTTCCTTTTGATATTTATAACACCTTCATTAAAGATAAAAAATTTGGTTTTAGCACCATAGATGTTAAAACTTATGTATTAGATCAGATAAAGGGTGGAGTTTTATTTTTGGTTTTTGGCTCACTTGTGGTTGGACTTATAAGCTGGATTGTCCTGAATCTTCCCCTTTGGTGGATTTGGGGTTTTGGGGTGATTATGGTTTTGATGGTGGTTATAAATCTTATCTACCCAACTTTTATAGCTCCACTTTTTAACAAATTTAAACCCCTAGAAGATGAGGATTTAAAAGAAGCCATTGGCTCTTTACTTGCAAAAGCAGGGTTAAATAGCGATGGGGTTTTTAGCATAGATGCGAGCAAGAGGGATAAGAGATTAAATGCTTTTTTCGGCGGTCTTGGAAAGTCAAAGAGGGTTGTTTTGTATGATACTTTGCTCCAAAAAGTTGGCAAAAACGAACTCTTAGCGGTTTTAGGGCATGAGTTAGGTCATTTTAAGCACAAGGATATTATCAAAAAAATAGCTCTCATGGGATTGATGTTATTTTTAATGTTTGGCGTTTTTGGAAATTTACCTTTGGGTGTTTATGGGGCTTTAGGTTTAAAACCATCAGCCTATGGGGCGATAGTTATTTTTATGCTTTTATCTCCTGTTTTGTTTTTTGCCCTAACGCCTATTATGGGGTATGCGAGTAGGCATGATGAATATGCAGCAGATGAATATGGAAGTGAGTGTCAAAGCAAGGAAGATTTAGCAAACGCACTCATAAAGCTTGCCGATGAAAATAAAAGCTATCCCCACTCACATCCTTTAAATGTGATTTTTTACCATACCCATCCTCCTTTAATCCAAAGATTGGAAGCTTTAGGGGTAGATTTTAGTGATAGTTAGTGAGGCTTTAGGGTTTGCAAGGGAAAATTTAAATGTGGAAAATAAATCCAAGGAAGCTAGCATCTTGTTATCGGCTTTTTTGGATAAGCCTAGGCATTGGCTTGTTATAAATGAAAAAGAAAAGATTCCAAATGCAAAAAGATTTAAAGAATGGGTAAAAAGACGCTCTCAAAATGAGCCTTTAGAATATATAACAAACAAGGTTTCATTTTATAGTAGGGATTTTTTTATAGAGAAGGGGGTTTTGATACCCCGCCCTGAGACGGAAATTTTAGTTGATCTAGTTAGCAAAGAGATAAAAAATATCCCAAATCCAAAGGTTTTAGAAATCGGCTTTGGGAGCGGGATTATATCTATCATGTTAGCTCTTTTGAATCCTAGAGTGAATGTGGTTGCAACCGACATAAATCCAAAGGCTTTGCATCTAGCAAATAAAAATGCTAAAAAGTTTGGTGTTAGTGAAAATATAAATTTCAAGCTTTGCTCTTATGATGATGGAATAGATGGTAGGTTTGACATTTTAGTTTCAAATCCACCCTATATAAAAAATGGCGAGAGCCTAGAAGAGCATGTTTTAAAAGAGCCCCACGAAGCTTTGTTTGGGGGTAAGTTTGGACATGAATTTTTAGAAAAGTTAGTTAGTGTTAGTAAAATGCGAGGCATAAAAAGGCTCGCATGTGAAATGGGTTATGACCAAAAAGAAGTGATGGGAAAAATTTTGGTTGAAAATGGTGTGAAAGAAGTTAGTTTTTACAAGGATTTAAGTTCCCTTGATAGGGGCTTTATAGCAAGATTTTAAGGAGAGAAGATGAGTAGGAGTTTGAGTGCTAGTTATTTGTTGTTTATTGGGATAATCATAGGTATAGAATTTGCCGCGGGGGCTTTGATAGCATCTGTTATTTTTTACCCAGCAAAGTTTATAGGGCAGGGTGTTTTAAGCCATTTTCAAAGTGGGATTTTAATGACACAAGTTTTTTTAAGATTTAATATCATCTTGCTTATTTTTGTAGCCCTTGCTTGGGCTTATGAGGCCTATATGTATAAGATTGGTAAAAAAGATTTATGGACTTTTTTACTGCTAATTGGCGTTAGTGTTTGTGCGTATTTGTTTGTTTTTTATTTTACGCCATATATTTTAGACATACAAAGACAAAGCAATGAAAGTCTCATAAAAACCCCAGAATTTGTTAAGATGCACAAGGGCAGTGAGATCGATATGAAAGTTTTGATGATGTTGCAGCTGGGTTTATTTTTTAGAAGATTTTGGGTTTTGTATAAGCATTAAATTTTGATTATTTAAAGGAAAAAATATGAACACTTTACTCTAAATCAAGGGTAAAATCTATAACTTATCCTTGATTTTCTCGATAAAATCAAGGACTTTTATGAAAAATCTACAAATAAAAAATCTTACATTTGCTTTATGAGGGCAGGGCTGTTTTTAAAGATCTAAATCTTCAGTTTAAGCCCTTATTTACATGTATAGTTGGCAATAATGGATGTGGCAAAACAACTCTTTTGAAGCTTATTTCCAAAGAATTAAAGGCAGATTTTGGAAATATAATAGGAAATGATTTGGTGTATCATTGCAAACAAGAAGTGGACGAAAAACCTGTGGGCTTTGATGAATTTTGTTATGCTTTTGATACCAAATCCATAAGGCTAAAAGACTTGCTTTGGATCAAAGATGATTGGTTTTATGGTTGGGAAACTTTAAGCTATGGACAGAAAAAGAGAATTCAAATAGCGATCGCTTTGAGTCAAGATGTGGATGTTTTGCTTTTGGATGAGCCTACAAATCATTTGGATTTTAAGAGCAAAAATATAGTCATCAATGCCCTAAAACAATACAAAAATACTTGTATTTTAGTAAGTCATGATAGGGAGGTTTTAGATGCTTTATGCGAAAATACCATCATTATAAAAGATGAAAATATTTATCATTATGACACAAATTATACCCTCGCTTCATTAGAACTTGAAAAACATTTTGATTTTTTAAGAAAAGAAAATGAAATTATAAGCACGAAGCTTAAAAAACTCCAAGGCAATATAAAGGATAAAAAAGAAAAAGTAGCTCTATCTAAAAGTAGATTTTCCAAAAAGGATGTGGGTAAAAAGGATAAAAGCACAAAGGAAAAAATAAACCTAGCCAAACTTACAGGAAAAGATAAAAACGACTCAAAACTCCTAAATGGTTTTTCAAAAAAATATGAAAATTTAGAGCAAAAACTAAATAGGCTTGATAAAGAGTATAAAAAACAAATTAACATACCCTATGATGAAATAAAAAAAGAAAAAACTTTTCATTTAAAGAAAGGATTTTTAAAATTATCCAAGGAAAAAACTTTATATTTTCCAGATCTATATTTAAGTAGAAAAATAGCCATAGTAGGGGATAATGGCGTTGGCAAAAGTAGCTTTTTAAGGTATTTTATATCACAAATAGAATTTGAAAATTCTTACTTTTTTCTTCCCCAAGAGTTGAGTAGGGATGATGAAAAAAATCTTTATAAACAAATAGATGCCTTAGAAAATAAAAGAAAAGGATTGTTACTAACTATCATAAAAAGATTATCTTCAAATCCTAAAAATATGCTAGGCAACAAAAACCTAAGTGAGGGCGAACTTAGAAAGCTTTTTATGGCAAAGGCTCTTTTGGAAAATATCAATTTTATAATACTTGATGAGCCAACAAATCACATGGATATACAAAGCATAGAAGCTATCGAAAAGGCATTAAGAGATTTTAAAGCATTACTTATAATCGTTAGTCATGATAAGGTTTTTATGAAAAATCTTGGTTTGGATATTTACAGCATCCAAGAAAAAGGTAAAAATGAATTTTATCTTGCTAAAGGCTCTTGATAGGTCTTAAAGGTAAGTTCCACATGCAAAATCCTAGATCTTACATGTGGATACTCTTAATGTGAAATAAAAGGAGGTAAATTTCACATATAATCTTAGTCTAACTGACGACGCTCATAGGTTGGAATATCTAGGTATTCTTCCCCCTCATTATATCCGCCACTAACTTTTTTTAGTTTTAGTATTCTTTCTTTTTGCATGTTTTGTTGGGTTTCATCTAAGGTTTTTATTTCTTTTTCTTCTTCCCTTGGACTATCAAATCCGGTTGCCACTATGGTTACTCTTACCCCATTATCCTTAACATTTGCATCTGTTGTGGTACCAAATATAATATCAGCATTATCATCGGCTGCCTCGTATATGATCTCCATAGCATCGTTAATGTCTGAGAGTGGGCAATCTGGATGTATATAAAAATGAACTAACACTCCCAAGGCTCCATTTATGCTTATATTATCTAGTAGGGGAGATTCAATGGCATTTTTGACTGCCTCTAAAGCCGCTTCTTCTCCACTGCTTTCTCCAGCTCCCATGAGAGCCATTCCCCTATGCCCCATAACGGTTTTTACATCGGCAAAGTCCATGTTTATATCGCTATCTCCAGAAGATAGAACAACAGAACTCATTCCACTAACGGCGCGATGTAAGACATCATCTACGACCTTAAAACTATCTTTTATGCCAAGTTTTCTGTCCACGAGTGCCAAAAGTTTGTCGTTTGGGATAACGATGATGGAATCGCTTTGTTTTTTAAGCTCTTCTAAACCAGCTTCAGCTAACCTTGCTCTTTTTGGTCCTTCAAATCTAAATGGGCGAGTAACAACACTAACAGTTAGTGCACCTATATCTTTAGCAGCTCTAGCAACTATTGGTGCGGCACCCGTTCCTGTTCCTCCTCCAAATCCTGATGATATAAACACTATATCAGAATGTTCGAGCGAGCTTTTTATCTCTTCATAGCTTTCTTCGGCCGACTCTTTTCCCACATCTGGTATCATGCCAGCCCCTAAACCCTTTGTCTTTTTTTCGCCTAGTTGTATTTTTGTGTGGGCCAAAGAACAATCAAGGGCTTGTGCGTCGGTGTTTGCGACGATTAGATCTATGCCACTTATACCTTCTCTTACCATGTGGTTGATCATGTTTCCACCGCCACCACCTACGCCAACAACCTTAATCTTAGCCCCATAAGGACTTTTTGTTTCTTCTACCTTAAAACCGCCCATTTAAATTCTCCTTTTAAAATAATTGTGTAAGCCAAATCCATGCTTTTTTGAAAAAATTTGTTCTTTTTTCTTGCTCGCCTATGTTTCTAATGTTTTCTAGTATTTCATTTTCTATGTTTGAAGTATTTTCGCTATCTTCTTTTGCTAAGTTTATATTAACATTATCGCGTCTTTTCTCAAAGGTTTCATCCTTGTAGCGCATTTTTTTATTTGAATCTATCTCGTATGGTGTAAATCCACCGCTTCCGTATAAGATCAAGCCTATGGCTGTTGAGAAAGATTGATCTTTTATGCTATCAAACATACCCTCTATTTCTTTTGGTTTAGCTATTCTTATGGGTATATTATCAAATATTGGTGTGGCTAATTCTTTTAATCCTTTTAGCTTAGTAAAGCCTCCTGTTAGGACTAATCCAGCACCTATTTTTCCCTTAAATCCACTATCTTCCAATCTTTTTGCCAATAGCATTAAGGTTTCTTCAACCCTGGCGTATAATACATTTGAAACCGTATCCATGGTTACTTCGTGGGTTGTGTTTTCGTCCCCTAAAACAGGCAGATTTATAAGCTTGTCACTTGCCCCGCCTATAAAGCCATATTTTATTTTTATATCCTCTGCGATTGGTATGGGAGTATGGAGTGCCATAGATAAATCGCTTGTTATGTTTAGGGATCCAACACTTAAAAAGTTGTTATATCTTATGGAATTTCCCACGTGGATTACCATATTGCAAGTGGCTCCTCCCATGTCTATGAGTCCAACTCCTAGTTCTTTTTCATCTTCGTTTAATGTTGCTATGGATGATGCATAACCACTTAGGACTATATTGTCTATTTTTATTCCTGCATTTTTAACGGTTTTTCTTATGTTGTTTAGGGATGATTTTTGAACGGTTATAATATGGACTGAAACTTCCAATCTTGAACCATTCATTCCCAAAGGGTCTTCTATGGAATCTTGATCATCAACCTTGAAAGTAAAGGGAAGGACGTGTAGTTTTTCATATTCGTTTGGTATATTGGCATTATGATCAGCCATCTGCATAGCACGATTTATTTCTTTTATGCCTATTTCGTGGTTTGGAACATTTACTATGCCTGAGCTATCTATGCTTTTTGTATAAGCTCCGGAAATGGAAACTAACGCTTCTTCATAGTGTTGCCCAGCAATTCTTTTAGCATCTTCTACTGCGCTTTTTATGCAATTAGATGCTAGATCTATGTTTGTTATGATCCCTTTTTTTAAGCCTTGGGATTTTGATACTCCAGAACCTAGTGCTTTTAGCTCTCCATGTTCATCTTTTTGTGCTATGATGGCGCAAATTTGCGTTGAACCTATATCGATACCAAGATATGTTTTATTCAACTTAATTTCCTTTATAATATTGTTCTATTTTATAGCGTTTTCTTAGATTCTGCAAAAGTTTACTTTGCATCTCATTGTTCTCTATCTTGCTAGCTGTTTGGCTCATTTGCTTTTCATGCTTTTTTAGCATTTGTTTGTTGGATAATCTTTGCTCAACTATATCGTAAACCACAGCTTTTTCTCCAACTAACACAAAACTCTTTTTCTCTATACTATCAAAAAGTTTACTAACAAAATATCTGGTTTCATTCATACTTAGTCCATCCAAAGAACTATTGGTATCTCTACTAATAAAATCAGTTTCAACCCCATCAAAACTTTCTTCAGCTAAGGCTTGTTTGGCTTTGTTTGTTAGTATCTTTTTTGATTCTTCTGCTTTATATAGGGTCTCTACCCTATCAAATGCTTGCTCAAAGTTCATAGGTTGAGGTAAATTTGTTTTTATGAGTTGGACTACTACATACCCGTCATCTTGCTTGAAGGGTTTTAGCACATCATTTGGATTTGATGTGGCCAATTTTTGAACAGGATAATTTAGCTCATTATCTTTTATGGTCATTTTGCTGCTAAGTTTTGTTTTTTTATTTTTAACATCTAGATATTTTCTAAGGGCTGTTTTTCTTGCCTTGTTAAATTTAAGATCCCTGATAACATCATTCTTTGCATTCTCTAAGCTTTTGATTTTTCCATCTTTGTCTAGGAAGTTAAACTTTTTTTCATCGTAAAATTCTTTAATCTCATCTTCGCTTACTTTTTCATCCTTAAAACTAACAAAACCAGTTGCTATTTCATAACTTTTTTGGGTTTTAAAGTTATCTTTTATGGGTTCCCAAAATTTCTTAATTTTTTCTTTGTTTGAATCTATTTCACTAGGATCAACCCTTAAAATTTTCACCGATAACTTATCTTCCATGAACAAAGATGCGGACAATAACTCTGTAAGTTCTTTGTTTGCTTCTAGGGGAAATACATTTTTTAATTTATCCAGTAGGGCTTCTTGCCTTAGTTCCTCTTCATACTCGTTAGCACTTAGTCCAATATTTTTCATGACCATTTTGTACTGATCTATGTTGAAAGCCCCATTCTTTTGAAAGGTGGTATCATTTGCTAACTTACCTTTTATGTCCTTATCAAGAACGCTAAGTCCAAGTTCATCCGCATAATTTAGCAAAAGGGTTTCATTTATGAGTCCTTCTATCACATTTTGTTGCAAACCCATTTGTTCAGCTTTTTCTTTTGTTAGTTTTCCACCTAAGAGGTTATTGTAGTAACTATATGTGTTTGAATATGCCCTTTGAAATTGTCTAAGCGTTACATTTCTATTTCCAACCTTTGCTATGGATGAAGCCTTGTCATTTCCAAAGCTGTACGCACCCCAGCCAACAAAGCCTGCACCCACAAAAGCTATGGTACTTATCCAGATCGTTACAACCAAATATTTCCTATGATGTTGCATCCACTCTATCATCTGTTTCCTTTATAAATAATTACCTTCGTTATTGTACCTTGTTAGTTATTAAATTAACTTAAAAAAGGCTTATTTTCAAAACATTTTTTGTCAAGTTTGATAACGTTAGTTTCTTTTTTGCTATTAAAACCCGTAAAAACTTGCTAACAAGAGTATTTTGTTAGCGAATTAGATTGCTATGCTGTTTGGAATAATGCAATAATCTGCAACTATTTTCCAGTATCGCCACCGATTTTGCAATCTCATGTATATTTCTATCATAAGTGTAAATTCCATAACCCCTTATAACCATGGTGTTAGTTTTTTTCTCTTTCATGTAGCGCGGAATTTCCACATCCGCTCTCTCATACCAATCATCAAAGTTTTTAGGGTCATAAACTTCCATGGTTCCAAATTTTTGTGAGCCAAAATAATCCCTAGGGGTAACCACATCATGACTCATAATATAAGCGGTTATAAAAGGCGGCATGGCATAGCAGATAAATTTTGCCTCACTTATATTTTTATATATGTTAAAGTGAATATGTGCATCTATACTAGCCTCATGCCATCTATAATCTTTCTTAGAGCCAAGTTCTATCAGACCATCATATTCTAACCTATCAAAAATGGCATCGGATTTGTTGATTAGAAATTTATTGTGTTCTACCCTTGCGGAGATAGAGCCATGGAAAATTCCTAAAAAATTCTTCCTAAACATAGATAAAGATATGGAGCTTATATCCCTTGCAATATTTTTTTTATCCATTTTTTACCTTTTTTAATAACAAATTTGCTATTATACACCATAAAATATAAAAAAACACAAAAAAGGGAAGAAAAATTGAGCCAACCTCATGTGCCTGTTTTATTGGAAGAAGTTTTAGGGGTCTTTGAGCATTTAGAAGGTGGTTATTTTATGGATTGTACCCTGGGTTTTGGCGGACATAGTGAGGCTATATTAGAAGCTCATCCTTCCTTGCATTTAATAGCTTGTGATAAGGATGAAAATGCCCTTAGTTATTCAAAAAAACGTTTAGAGAGATTTTCTGATAGGATTATTTTTTATAAGGATGCTTTTTCTTCTGTCATAGAAAAATTTAAAAACAAAAATATAGTTGGTATCTTGGCTGATATTGGGGTTTCTTCATGGCAATTAGATGAGAGATCAAGGGGATTTGGTTTTGATGGGGATGTGCTTGATATGAGGATGGATTTGGATCAGAAATTGAAAGCCTTTGATGTTGTAAATTTTTATAGTGCTGAGGATTTGGGGGAAATTTTACGCGAATATGGGGAAATTTCCAGATGGAGAGATATAAGAGATAAGATCGTACAAGCAAGGAGAAATTCGCCCATAAACACCCCAAGGGATTTGCTGGAAATTATAGGAAACAAAAAGGAAAAATCCCGCAAGGTATCCGTTGCAACTTTGGTTTTTCAAGCCATAAGAATAGAAGTAAATGATGAATTAGGGGAGTTAAATAGGCTTTTAGCATCGCTAGAGAGTTTAAAACCAAAGGGTGCTAGGATTGGGATTATCAGTTTTCATTCTTTGGAAGATAGGATAGTGAAAAAAACTTACAAAGAGTGGGAAAAAAGTTGCATTTGTCCGATTGAGGTCATGCGTTGTACTTGTGGAAATAATCATAATCTAGGTAAGATTATTACCAAAAAACCCATAAAGCCAACAAGGGAAGAAGTGGATAAAAATATACGATCTAGAAGTTCTAAACTAAGGGTATTTGACTTTGGAAAATAAAGATTTACATGTGGAAAATAAAGAGGGATTATCGGATGGAGATAAGGATTTGTTGCTTGAAGAATACGATAAGGAGCAACAAAAGGATAAAAATTTAGAATTTAAAACCCTCGTTTTCATCTTTTCTTTTATTATAGTCATTCTTATCGTGGTTTTGCCAAATATTTATATCAAAAATCAGATTTATTATATTAGTAGGGATATCGGGGATTTACATGAGGAATATATCATTTTAAAAGAAGAAAATCGAGAAATCAGGAGAAAAATAGAAGCCATAAAGTTTAAAACCCAAGTTTTAGATGAGCTTATGATAGATGATGAATAGCCTTAGGATATTATCAGCCTTAGCCGATTTGATAATTTTCTAGCTATATTGATTACATGTGGATATCATCAATATAACAAAAAATATAATACCGAAAAAAATAGGTAAATATTTTTCTACTTTAGTTAAGTTTTTGTATTTCTTTTTGTTAGTATGTTGTGATTTGAGAAGAATATATTCTTCCTTAAAGCACATGAAGGATAATTCTTCTTCCATTTTATGAATAACATTAAATTTTGCTTTATTTAATCTCTTGTAAGAATCGATATTTACATACCAAGTAATGCTTAAAGCAATTCCTATTAAGGATAGTAGTACCAGCATAGTATATGCATCAAATTTATCTAAAATTTCTTTTGAACCTAAAAATGTTCCTACTGTAAAAAGAGCTAAAATCATAGCTAAGTACATTTTATTCATCTCAGTTCTTCTTTTAGTCATATCATCAGCACTTGAAGCATATAACTTATACTGTTCTAGTAAAATCATTTTATTAGTTTCATTAGTCATTTGTTTCCTTTAATCTTTTGTGATATAAATTTAAAAGAAGATTAAATAAATTTTCTCGTTGATAAAGTAATAGATTTTTGATATCTTCAGGCTCTTTTTTTTCAAGCTCTCTAAATTTTATAGCTTCTTCTTTAAAAGCTTTTATTAATTCATCATATTGAAGCTGTGATAAAGTTGGTATTGATTCTATAATTTTTTGTTTTTCCTCTACATTTAAACTTAAAGAAAAAAATAATAACGTTAATAAATATTCACAATTAGCATTTACAGTTTCTTCAAAGTTAATATTGAAATCTTGTATGAAATCTTTTATGTATCTATTAGTAAAGTTTTTTTCATCAATATTTTTAAAATAATTAAAATATGCTTCATAAGAATTAAAAAAATTAATATTATTTATAAAAGTATTTATTTTTTCTTCTAGATATTTATTTCTATTTGTTTCTTTTGTAATTTTATTTTGTGGATAATCTTTATAAAGCTCTTCATAGTCTTCTA
>PDWI01001459.1_pt1 | contig 37265 bp, 26 predicted proteins | sample 1430891 | NCBI WGS metagenome assembly PDWI01 (sample SAMN01162508, study PRJNA174530) | Oral metagenome, whole genome shotgun sequencing project. | biome: Marine environment; feature: Marine mammal; material: Swab sample of the gingival sulcus; isolation source: swab sample of gingival sulcus... | reverse complement strand
TGAAAATGAGAACCAATTTTCACAAATTTTCTGTTAATAGCCGGACTATTGACATAAAATTTGGGGAAATTGGAGCCATTTTCATGGGATTGCAGCCGAGTCATCAATTATCAAACACGCTCTTAGAACATGGGAGCTCGTTTGTCCAGAGTTAATATATTTAATTATTTTAAAACATTAAATGTCCAAAATGTTTTTCTTGAATTCTATAGTATTCTTCATGTCGCAGTCCGTTCAGGGTGCGGTCTGGTAATGGTATCAGCCGATCTTTATGGCCTTTCCCCATCCTGATATGGACAAGCTTACGGTTAAAATCAATATCGCCTGCCTGCAGAGACAATCCCTCTCCCAAAAGCAGGCCCATAGAATTAGGTTGTCAGCAGAAAAACCCGGTAGCGCAGCTTGCATGTTGCCCCGATCAGATTTTCCACCTCACCAGGAGTCAGGATATCCGGAATGGTTTTGACCCTGGGCGGCTTGACAATATTTAACCATTCCCATTCTTTTTTCAGAACATATTTCCAGAAATGATGAAGCCCGAGGCGATCAATTTTAACCGTACTCCACGAGTGGGACTCAACCAGATCGGCAAAGTAGTTTTCAAGCTGTTCGGGGTTTAGTTTATCCGGGCAGCAGCCAAAGTTAATCTCTGACCTGCCGGATGGCCCGGGAATAAGCATCAATGGTTTTCTGGGTTTTTCCCTGAAGTCTAAGTATTTTTAAATGACGATCATAAAGTTTGTTAAAGCAGTTTACTTCGGATCTGTTCATGGTATACTCCTTCAATTATTGATAGTTGGGATCTTCCTTTTGATCCCACAATTAAGAGTATACATGACGTTAGGGTTTTCCGCCGCGCGAGCGGCTTCGTTCAACAGGCTGTTTAAGAATAGGGAACCAGACATCACATGGCATTTGAACCTGTTATCGGACTAGAGGTCCACGCCCAGCTTAAAACTGAAACAAAAATCTTCTGCAACTGTTCAACCGCCTTTGGCAAGTCACCAAACGCCAATACCTGCCCGGTATGTACAGGTATGCCAGGGGTTTTACCGGTACTGAATAAACAGGCCGTTACCTTTGCAATCAAGGCTGGCCTTGCCACAAACTGCACCATCAACCGGGAAAGCCGGTTTGACAGAAAAAACTATTTCTACCCGGATCTTCCCAAGGGGTACCAGATCTCCCAATTTGCCATGCCCATCGCCGAACACGGCTTTCTGGATATTGACGCAGATGCAACGGAAAAACGCATCGGCATCACCCGCATTCACATGGAGGAAGATGCCGGAAAGCTGATCCACGATCCCGTTCTGGGGAAAAGTCTGGTGGATCTGAACAGGACAGGGGTCCCCCTGATTGAAATTGTCAGTGAACCCGACCTTCGCTCGGCGGCCCAGGCCGGTGCATACTTAAGAAAGCTGCATGCCATTCTCAAATACATTGACGTCTGTGACGGCAACATGGAACAAGGCTCTTTCAGATGTGACGCCAACATCTCTCTGCGCCCCGTGGGTCAGAAGGCTTTTGGCATCCGCACCGAGCTTAAAAACCTGAACTCTTTTAAAAATGTGGAAAAAGCGATCCTGTACGAGATCCAGCGTCAAACCTATGTCCTGGAAGAGGGAAAACAGGTCATTCAGGAAACCCGTCTGTGGGATCCTTCCAAAAACCGGACCGCATCCATGCGGGGCAAGGAAGAGGCCCATGATTACAGATATTTTCCGGATCCCGATCTTGTGCCGCTGATTGTGGATGATGCCTGGATCCAGGAGGTGCGCAGCCAGATGCCCGAGCTGCCCGATGAAAAAAAGCAGCGGTTTATCCAGGAATACAGCCTGTCTGAATATGATGCCGGTGTGTTAACCGCCAGCCTGGATATGGCCAATTTTTTTGAGCAGACCATTAAGCCGCTGAAAAACATCAAGCAGGCGGCAAACTGGACCATGACCACGCTTATGGGGATGCTGAACACCAGGGGTATTGAAATTAATGAGTCGCCACTGAGTGCCCAGGTTTTTTCAAAACTTCTAGGGCTTCTGGAATCCTCCCGGATTAATGCCAATGCCGCTAAAATCGTTTTTGAGGAAATGGTTGACACCGGCAAAGATCCTGAATCAATCGTCAAAGAAAAGGGGCTTGAACAGGTATCAGACCAGGGCGAACTTGAAACAATGGTGGATGAAATTATCAAGGAAAACCCCAAAGAGGTTCAAGCTTACAGGGAGGGGAAAACCAAATTGTTCAGCTTTTTCATGGGTCAGGTCATGAAAAAAACCCGGGGCAAGGCTGACCCCAAAGTGGTTACCCCCATGCTTAAATCAAAACTATAAGGGAAAACATAGATGAAAACACTGTATTCTTTTGAGCCCATGGTCAGTATTAACGCCATGATCTGTGTAATTATACTTGGCGGACCGGTCTTTGCATATACGGCCTTTGCCAGCACCCCTGAAACCCTTGCCGTCCTCTCTTTTAACATCAATGCCGATAAAAATCTGGACTACGTTAAAAAAGGGATCTCAACCATGCTCTATTCCAGGCTCACGGACCCTGAAAAAGTCGTTGTTTTACCACCCAGAAAAATGAGATCCCTTGAATCTGGATTAACAAAATTTTCCGGCAGTAAACTGATCCATGAAACTGCCCGGAGAACCGGGGCCAGATATGTACTTCACGGCACCATCACCAGCCTTGCAGGCGCTTTCAGCATTGATGCCACGGTGTTTGACACTGCTGAAAAACAGTACATGACTTTTTTTGAACAATCCAGGAACCGTGACGATCTGATAAAAAAGGTGGACCGCATCGCCGCAGCCATAAACCATAAAGTATTCAACCGTACAACCGTCACATGGGAAGAGATGGAACAGGAAAAAAACAAAGAAATGAATGCCTTAAAAAACAAAAATCCCGAATATCTGATGCAGATGCCCACAGGTTGGCAACCCGAAGAAAAGATCGGCTGGAAAGTCTGGAAATATCTGTTCTAAAAGGCGGCTGCGCCGCAAAAATTTAAAAAATGATCATCCCATATAGTCTACCAGGCTTAGACCCATCACAGAAGATGTCGAGCTCAACGCGGCCTCATAGACAGTCTTGGCGGTTTTAAGATCCATAATGGCTTCCACGGGATCTGCCTCCCGAACCGTGGACAGCTGGGTGGTCAGCGTGAAATCCGAATCCGATATGGTGGCTTCGGTGATGGTGGTGCTGTTGTAGATGGAACCCACACTTGAAAGACTTGAGGTAAGACTTTTATAATGATTTCCCAGCCGGGTCATTGCCCGTTGAATCCCGGCCACATCATCATTTTTCAAAGATTCCTTAAGATCAAAAACGGTATCCCAGATACTCCAGGAGACCTCTTCTCCCTGTTTTGGCGCTGAAGAGACATCCGTCACACCATTGAAGCCAAGGTCTGCGGCAGCACTTGAACCGGCATTCGTACCCGAAAAAAACAGTAAGTCAAAAGATTCAAGCTGCCGGCCGGTGTCTGTGTCCTCGCTGATGGTAAACGTGGATGTCTCTTGGTCATAGGCCACCGAATAGTTGACCCGGCTGCCGTTTTCAGCCGAGGCGGATTCAAGGGATTTCTCCACAGCTGCGGCATAGGATTCAGGATCCGAGTAAGTTCCGTCCTCTATCACGGCAGTCAATTGAACCGAGGGCCCCGCTTTCCCCAAAGGGGTTTCGGTAAAATCAATGGTATCATTTCCACCTTTAACAACGAGAAACGAGCTTGCCACTGAAGCATCACTGGTCACAGTTTCAACCTTCACGAATTGGCTTTCAAATCCCAGATCAGGCAAAATACTTGCGTTTTCATAGCCCTTCACGATATCAAAAGAGACCGTATCATCCACCATAGGCGTATCGTTCAAATCAATAACGATATCTGGGCCCCCGGTATCATTCACGTCAATTTCTATGGTATCATTGGACGTTTTAATTTCAAAGGGCAAGCCATATCCCGGGTCGTTGGAAACTTCCCAGCTCCCCTCTCCGGTATAGGTAAGGGTCAATGGTTTGGTCCCCTCGGGTTCCGGGGTATATTCAGTCAAAGATGTGGGATCAACAATTTCAATTTCCACGTCCTGGTAATCCTGCCCAACGGATTCAAAATTTGAAATTCTGACCGTTTGGGTCTGAATCGCTTCAAAGGTGACGCTCATGGGCGTGTCACGCTTTCCGTGTGTACCAATGGAAAAGGTGTTGGTGTTTTCATCATATGCCGCCTGGTAAAGGACATTGTACCCATATTCTTCAGAAGCGTCATTCAACGTATCTTCAACAACGGCCGCAAGTTCTTCTTTACTGTAAGTACCGCTGGTAATTGTTGCCTCAATGGTAAGGATATTTCCTTCACCCGTACCAGGGTCTTCGGTAAAAACGATTCTGTTGTTGGTGGCGTCTACGATGATTTCATCTTCATAGAACAGATCGCTGCCGCAACAGTCCAGGGATATGGTGGTGTGCTTTGATGTGCTGATGTTAACCGGGTCACTGTTGCCATTGTAAGTTACGCTGGTGGGGTTGTCATCATTATCACAGGTAAACGGTGTGGTCTGGTTGTTTTCACCGCCGAACACATATCCGCCATAGGTATCAGTATTAGCAAGATCCAAAAGGCTGTCAAGGTAAACCAGCATGCTGTCTGCAGCGTTGGAACGCTCCTGGTAAGAGGCAGAAGCATTGGCCAGGGAGGCGCATAACAGTTTCATTTCAGACAATTGACCCGCCATGGAATTCAGGGCGCTTTCAGCCGTAGTGAGCACATTCTGAGCCTGGTCCACATTCACCTGATACTGCTCCAAAGCGGCCTGGTCAGAATTGATGGTCAACACCTGCTTCATGCCGGATGGATCATCAGATGCGGAACTGATTTTCAAATGGTTGTTGGAGAGGACTTCATTGGCCTTGTTCAAATCAGAAGTGAGCCGGCCCAGTTGGTATGTGGCTTGTTTGTATATGCTTATGGTTGCGACTCTCATGGCTGACCTCCTATAAAAATCAACGCGTTGCAAGCAAAGCGTCGTACATTTCCTGCACTGTTGTCAACAACTTAGCGGCTGCAAGATAGGCCTGCTGCTGGGCTGTCAGATTAATCATTTCTTCATCCAGGGACACGGCTGACGTTGAATCCCGCTGCGCCGTAAGCTGAAACACCAGGGTTTCGGAATACTCCAAACTGGAATTGATGCCGGCCGCTGTGGATCCGATGCTCGAGACCATAGAGGCCTGGTAATCATCCAGTGAGGTGGCGGTGACCGTGACCTTAACGCCCTGCCCCCTGGTATATGTATACGTTTTCATATCAACACTGTCGTAACGGGTATCAGCCATGGCCAGGGCATTGGTATTGTCGCCGGATGCAAGCGCTCCGGTTTGGGCATCCATGATGCCTGACGCCAGCAGGTCACCATCGGACACCACGTCATTGACACGGATGTTTGATGCGCCTGTACCGGTAAAAAAGGTATTCACCCCAAGGGCTGCAGCAAGACCGCTGTCCCCGTCTTCATTGCCTGCAAAGGCATAGGACAGATCGTGCGCATCCCTGGATACCAGATCCATACGGATATACCCCTCACCTGCCACAGGCTGGTCAAAGGCGATTTCAATATCCCCGATACCATCTCCATTCAGATCAATCTGAAATCCGTCATCATCACCGCCTTGGGGAACAATAGCGATGGTGCCACCTGTAGGGTCGTTTGCAACGCGCCAGGTGCCGCCTGTTACGCGTTTAAATTCAAGGGCTTGGGCTTCAAATTCAAGAGCATTATAGTTTAACACCGTGATGTCGAAATTTTTTTCGTCAATGTTGTTACTGCCTGAGCAGGTTACATTTTCAATGGCGCAATAGTTATCATTGGTATCAAATAAAATGGTATTGTCTTGTGTAACCTTAGCGGTCACACCGCCTGCGTTCCGGTTAAACTCATGGGCAAAGGAGCCAAGGGTCCAATGCCAGTCCGAAAGGGTTTGCAAGGTATTTCCATGAGCATCGGCCACGGCTTGCCCATTATCATCCGTGGTGATATAAAAAACATCCCCTTTGACCAGGGTGCCGCTGTCAAAGGCCAGGGTCATGCCATCCACTTCCACGATGATCTGGGCATTTTCATCCTCATTACCTTCCAGTTCAATGGTGCCGGAACCGATCTCAGACCTCCATTCAATCACAACCACATCTTGATTATCCGGCAGGGTACCGCCGGAAATGACACTAAACTCATACGTATCATCGACACTTTCAGCCGTTCCTGTAACCGAGCCTTGAAGAATGTCGGCCTGGCCGTGGCCATCGGTATTGATCCTGAGGGTGTTTCCGGCGACAAGGCTGCCATCTGATATTTCAAACCCAAAGGTTGTCTTTCCGTCTTCGATGATCTCAATCAGGCCGGGTTCATCAATGTCAACGTATCCGGATTTGCCGGTGGAATTACCAGTATGGTCAAAAATTTCCCAGTAGATAATTGCAGGATCACCAAAGGTAAGGGCTGTGGTCGAATTTTTTGTACTTGACAGGGTGTCATTCTCGGGTGACTCACTGCCGGATCCGGTACCTGTGGATACGCTTAACTGTGCACTGCCCCCTGTGAAATTGGAAATTTCAATGGCATCTTCATCCTTTTGATCTGTTTTCACAATGGTGACAGATGCCCCGTTTTTGATAATATTATAGCTTTCCGGGTACTGACCAAGACCGGTTGTGGTTGATGATAAGGCATCGTATAACGTTTGCGCCTGCACTTCATCCGTAGTGCCGGACGGGGCCAGGTATGATATAGTGTGGCCATCTACGTCAAAAGAGATGGTTTCACCATCAAAATTTGTATAGCCGTCAACCCCACCAAACGTGACCATGCTGCTTCCGGACCCTGATATTCCGGAATCGCCGAAAAGACCGGCAGTTGTTTTGTCGTCGGAAGATATTTCCATAGTCGGATCCATAACAATGGATACAGAACCGGTGATTGCCAAGGCATCGTTGGCTGTGGAACTGATTTCAGTCAATTGGGAGCCGGAAGAATCCAGGGAAACGGATAGGATCGCTGCGGCATTATCTGCACCTGCATCATCCACCACAGTAAATCCGTAGACCCCTATGGTGGCACCGGACGCACTTTCAATGGACGTGTCGTCCACAGCCAGATCTGTATTCCGGTTGGTCTTATTAATGGCGTCCACCGCAGCTTTAATCGCATCTTCAAACTGCTCAGCAAGAGGGGTTGTAGACGTATCCACCACAGTAAACTTGACATCCTCCATTACTGCGTCAACATACAGTGTAAATGTAATCGTATCATTTTGGTTAACATTAGACAGGCCAAAATTGGCTGAAGTCTTGGATGCATAGGCTGTGATCCCGTCGATGCCGGAAAGTTCTTCGGCAATGTCGGTGGCAGACCGGGTGGCACCAGCCCCGCTGTCTGAAATTTCCAGGGTCTGGGTGTCGGAACCATTGGTAATGGTAAGGGTCTGCTCAGCCAGTGCATTATTCAGGGCATCGGAAAAGCTCAATGTACTGGATGATATACCGCCCAGAAACTGCCCGCCGGACTGTACCACGGTCTTGTCTCCCAAGGAACCCTCATCAATAACGGTGATCTCATAGATACTGTCATCCTCTCCGGATCCAGTAATATTGGAAATTTCAGATGTGGAGATGGCCATATCAACGGTCACGGTCTGGTATTTTGACCCCGTGTTCGTAGTATCCTGGATCACCATGGAAAAATCCTTGGTGTAGTCGATCTCATCTCCGTAATACAGACTATCAAAAGTCCCGCTCTCCCCGCCTTCGTAGGTCCCATTCAGGGCACCGGAAAAATAGGTCTGCCCTGCGCCTTGGGAATGCCGGTAATTCAGGGTCCAGATCAAATTTGTGGCAAGTTCATCAAATTCAGCCTGGGTTTCAGGAATCACCACATCCCTGACCTCAATCCATCCGGCAATAGCACCGCCGGATATATCATCGGTGATATCATAGGTGTTTCCGGATTTGCCGGTCCAGTACACACTGCCCTGTTTCATGCTTAAATCGTATGAAATTGCGTCCTCCACCAGCGGCAGACCACAGGTGGTGATCAGGTAGGTGCCGTCCTCCTTGACTGTGATATCAATGTCAATGTGTTCCCCAAGATCATCAACCAGGGCATTTCGTTCATCCCTGAGGTCATTGGCATTCCCGCCGGCACTTTCAGCGGTGGTTATGGCCATGTTTAACCCTGCGATCTGCTCGGCAAGACCATTGACTTTGGTAATGGCCGAAGATATTTCGCTGTCCAGGTCCGAGGTCAGATCAGACAGGGCATCTTCAATGGCATTGATGCGTTCCGTGAGCGCCATGCCTGCATCATATACTACATTCTGTTCGGTTTCACCAGACGGGTTGTTGCTTAAATCCTCCCAGGAAGACCAGTAAGCATCCAAAAGGGTATTCAAGCTGTCGTTACTGTCTTCGGAAAACAGATCTTCAATGGAAGACATATAGATCTGGGCCTCTTCCAGAGCAGCCTGGTTGGATAATTCAGACGTCAGCGCATTTTCAATAATCTGGTTTACGGAATTGGCAACAGATGCAACCGTGACGCCTGTACCGTAAATATTCCCACGCGAGGTTACCGTGGACGTGGTGGTAAACTCTGCAGTCTGGATGCTGTAATCTTCATTATCCGTATTGGCAATATTCTGGCCGGTCACGCTGATGGCGGCCTGATAGGCTGTAACGGCGTTGGACGCAGTATTTAATATGGCGTTAAGGCTGCTCATGGGACCCCTTTATTCCTGTAATTAACGTATTATGTCATCATCGGTTTTCACTTCTTGCTATCGTTTCATCCCGATGACCGTGCTCATCATTTCATCAACCGTCGTGATAATTTTAGCATTGGCGTCATAGGCGTTTTGCAGCTCAATCATTGAAACAAATTCTTCGGAAATATCCACATTGGACATTTCAAGGGCATAGGATGACAGTGAGCCAAGCCCGTTTTCGCCGGGTTTATTGGTGATGGCCGTTCCGCTGTCCCTTGTGGCTGAATAAAGATTGCCGCCCTCACTTTCAAGGCCGTTTACATTATTAAAATCTGCCAGAGCGATCATAAACAAGGCAAGTTCCTGGCCGTTTGAATAGGTACCGGAAACCAGTCCGCTGGACTCCACGCCAATTCCGGTCAGATCCCCGGCCGGATAACCGTCTGCGTCCTGGTATGTGGTGGACGACGATGTGGCGTACTGGGTGGAGGATAACGAATCATTCACCCAGTTGTTCCCGTCAAATTTTGACCCGATATTAAATGAGATGTCGTTTTCCGTTGCACCGAACTCACCACCGAGAAAATCAGCCGTAAACTGGTAATATCCCGTATTTTTGGCCTCATCGGTTGTAACCGTTCGCCATGCCGTGGAGCCTGAAATATCAAAGGTGATGACACTGCGGTCTTTCAGAGGATCGGTGTCTTTTCCGGATTTAAGTTCGTCTTCAAAGGTAAAGACAATGTCCTGCCTGTCGTCTTCATTGCCGGACCCATCAAGGTCTATGGAACAATATGTGGCATCGCCTGAAAGGGTTGCATTGCTGTATTTATCCGGCGGAGTGTCAGGATTCACATCAAAATTAAGACTTGTTAGAGTACTGGCATTGGTCACGATAAGATCTGCCACGCCTGCATTGTCGCCGTCAAAATTAATGGAGAACGCTTCGGGATTGCCGGGTGTGGTTGTGGTAATTGTCGCATCCGCATATTCTTCAGGGGGAGTAGATTTCATCGTAAATTTAATAGTATCACCATCCTCAGGGGTTCCATCAAGGGAAATTTCCATGGTGGAAGCATCACCGGAAGCCGGTTGAATCGTCAACACATAAGTGTCATCCTCCCCCGTAACGGTTAAGGCGGCACCACTGGTGTTCGTCGTTGAGGCAGCCCAGGCGCCGGCAGTATCATCCCATGTAAGGGTATAATCACCAGCCAGGATCGCAGCGCCGCTGGAACCGGATTTCTCGACAGTTACGCCCACACCGTCACTATAGGTGTTAGCTGCATCAATAGTGATATCATCATTTTTTAATGCATTGTTCCATTGCCAATTCCCTCCGTCATAATATAAACTGATATCCTCAACCACCATATTCATGGCGTCCGCATTTCGAACATCATACACGACAACTCCGTCATCATCACTGACCAGCCTGTCCTTGGCTGTTCCTGCCGGATTGCTCCAGGACCAGGTTTCCGTATACGGGTTCCAGATAAGGGAGATATCCTCAGCATCTACGGTGAGTACGCCAGGATTGTTAATGGATATAGTCGTATTGTTATACGCATCGCCTAGGTAAACCGCATTTTCAATATCCTGGACATGGAGTTCTCTTGGATTATTAACATCAAAGGTCAGAGTATCCCCGGCCATGGCATATTCATCCAGGGAGATCTTTAAATCCGCCTCTTCATCCAAGCCGCTGGAGGCAGGATCAAGCACAAGATAAACGCTTGTGGAATCAGAATAGATAATTTTCGCTTTATTGTATGTGTCCGGCAGCTTATAATCACCGCTATCTACAAGCTCCCAGTTATCCCCATTATATGTCATTCTAATACCGTAACCATCCCATTGAATGGCTTCGGGATCTTCAATTTCAAAATGGACATCGTCTACGGTATTGTTTCCGGATATTTCCACGTTGCCGACCACGCCTGTGAGTTCTTCCATGGTCATGGTAACCACTTCACCTGAGCTTTCGGAAAAGGATATGGAGCCCCTTGCCAAAAGTCCTGCAGCGTCCGTACCCGCCACAAGGGCGCGGTGGTCTTCATCTGGATCACAGGTAATAATATATTCCCAATTGGTGTCTGATTTCTTGTCATAGTAAACGGTGACCTCATGGGCAGAGCCCAGGGAGTCATAGGCAGTGACCACGGTCTGGTATTCATAACCATCCGAATCTACTGTGGTGCCGTCCTTTACATCATGTTTAAACAGGTTTGACAAAACCACGGATTTGGACTGGGCATCGGAATCCAGGTTGGTAATGACGGTAATTTCTTCGGTATCATCCGGCGGGCTGGTAAACTCGGTCAATATCAGGTCGGTAATGGCCCCGTATTCTTCTCCGCTATTGCCTTCAACATACCATCCCTGGAGAATAAACCCGGCGGAATTGACCAGGGCACCGTTTTCATCAAATGAAAAATTACCCGCTCTTGTATAATACGTCTGCTCAGATCCGTTCTCGGACACAATAAAAAAACCATCTCCGCCGATGGCAAGGTCCGTTGCATTGCTTGTGGTTTCAAGGGAGCCATCCGTAAACACCTGGGCCACATTATCAACATTCATACCAAGCCCCACCTGGGAAGCACCGGCATTGGTGCCTATGGTCTGGTAAAGGGTATCTGCAAAGGTGGCGCTCCCCTTTTTAAACCCAACGGTATTGATGTTTGAAATATTATTACTTGTGACCTGAAGCGCGTTGCCGGTGTTGCCCAGGCCGCTGGTGCCGGCATAAAGGGAACTGGTTAATGACATGGGGTCCTCCTTAGCATTGGTAAGGTTTTATACTTTGAGGCAGATCCGGTTCTCCACATCTGCCTGAGTTTTATTCAACAGAGGTTATGCTTGATACAGAGACCAGACGTCCGGTATCTCCAATTTCAAGATATTGGGTGCCGTCCACGGACGTGATCGCACTCACCTCTCCGGAAATGGGGGTGGCGGCTGTTCCTGTATCTGCTGTAACCGTGTAATAATAAAGTCCATCAGGACTGATGTAACCGCTGTTTGTCAGCCCGTCCCAGGTGACTTCATTGTCCCCGGTGGTTGTGTCGTCGGCTGATATCTCAATGGTATCAATTTTCTGATCATCGGCGTTATATATTGTCACCGTGACATCACAGGCAGCGGTAAGGCTATAATGCAGTGCGCCCCCCTGGACCTGGCTGTCTTCTATCTGGACGATTGGATAACCGGAAGAGACCGTGGTACCAAGATATTCAACAATGGAGGTTGAATCACTGGAAGAGGGGGACGAAGACGGGGTGACGGTGGTAATATCTTCCGGGTCCACCAGCACACCGCTGATGACCAGGTATCCTTTTCCATTCTTGTACGACACGGCATCCACGGTTCCGGACAGATGGGATTCCACCTCTTGGTAGCCGTCCCCGGAATTGGCCATCACCACGTATGAATATTCGCCCTCATCCAGACGGTTACCCTGATCATCCGTGCCATCCCAGGAGATCACATAAGATCCTGCCTTCACTTCGCCCTGGGGTAGTGTAGCCACCTTGGTCCCATCGGAATCATAGACATACACAATGACCTCAGCAAGCTCATCAACCTGGTAAAAACCTGAAGTAACGGAATTTTGATCAATGGTCATTGAGTCTACTGTTGCGGTTGCTTTCAATCCTACAAAAGTATTGACATCAATATCGCTGTGGGGATCCTGGACATCCGTTACCATTTCATCAAGCTTGTCATTCACATTGATCAACTGCTCAACCTGGCTGAACTGGGCCAACTGGTCTGTAAACTGTTCTGTATCGGCCGGATCAAGGGGGTTCTGATTTTCAAGCTGGGCGACCAAAAGAGTTAAAAAATTGTCAGTCCCCAATGAAGCCGCTGAGCTGCTATCACTTGCTGTTGATTTTTTTTCAGCATCATACGCCTCATAGCTGTTAATCATTGATGAAAGGATCGAATTATCAGACATGCCTGCCTCCTTAGGTTGTTACGACTGAATGTTTAATGACAGCGTCTGTGTTTAAAGTGCCAAAGACATCTACCCTGGCCAAAATCAATATCAAAAAAAGTGCCTGAACGGTTTTCGTACAAGCGCAACAGTGTATAATAATTAAAATATATCATTAGATTAATTCTGATATTATTTTTAGAAAAAAAATAATTTAATTATTAAAAATCAAGTAGATATAAATAAAATTTACGAAGAAAAAACAGCTATATTTAGAAATAATTTTATGATACAAAAATATAGGACTTTTTAATATTATAAAAATGCCCCAGCATTTTGTACGTTACACCGGGTATTTTTTACCTATTCCATTAGTTTGATTCAAAAGACAGACAAGGCTTGGCCGGCAATCAGATCATATTGTATTAAAAATAAATCTCATTGACTCAGATCCAAAAAAAAAAAACGGTTTTATTATTTTAAAATAATAGGTTATAGAAATGATCCTTTGACATATGGTCAACGTCGTGTTTTAATCTCTAAAGGATATCCCTTTCCAGGGCGATATTAAATTCACTACTCGGAAGAATTTGCCTGTTAATGGCTGATCATATTAAACAGGAGGAAAATCATGGCAACCGGAACCATCACCTCACTGGGACTTGGGTCTAGCATTGATCTTCAAGGTCTGTTAGATACACAGAAGGAAGCAGATGAGACCATTGCAAAAATGGCGCTGGACGAAATTGAAGAATTGCAGGCAGAAGAGAAAGCCCTGTCTTCCGTTCAAAGCCAACTTTTGAGCATGAAATCTAGTGCGTTAAACTTGTCCTTATCTTCCACCTATCTTTATAGAAACGTCACTTCATCTAACGACGACCTGGCAACGGCGACAGTGCTTGATGGCGCCCAGACCGGCACCCACACCGTTAACACCGCCCGCCTTGCATCTGCCAGTTCATATATGTCAAAAGGATTTGCAGCAAAATCCTCCACCGTCTATGTGCCCACCATCCAGCAATCCAGCGATAGTTACAGCAGTGTTACAGATACGGTTCTTGAAGAGGCACAGACACTGACAATCAGATACGGGGATGAAGATAATCTTTCAACATTTACCATCACCGGCACCCCAGGCGGCATGAGCGTTGAGGGACTGCTTTCTGCTATAAATGGTGACGAAACCATCAATCAATATGTTACAGCATCCACCTACGAAGATGAAAACGGCATACATATCCAAATTGAGTCTGCTACCGGCGCCACAGGAGAAGATAGCCGTGTGGACGTAGAAGGCTCGGAAGGTGTCACCGCGTTCACGGCACCCAAAGAAGCGCTCTCATTCACCGTGGGTGATGGTGAGGTTTTTACCATCTCAATGCCGGCGGAAACCTCTCTTCAAGGCTTTGCAGAGCGTATCAATGAAGCTGAAGACAATCCGGGGGTTACGGCAACGGTCATCTATACCGGCACAGGGGACAATCCCTATCAGCTGGTTCTTGAAGCTGATGCCAGTGGAGAGGACAACAGAATCGCCATCATCAAGCAGCCGGGCGGGTTAGGGTTAAGCCAATCAAATGGTGAAGGATACATCATGACCGGGGATAACGCCATCTCCTTCGAAACAGCCGTAACCATTGACGGCACCAACAACACCATCATTTTTGAAGAGGTGGATGGAGACGGTAACGCCGTTTCGTTAACCGCACAAATTGATACAAAGGACTACCAAACCCCGGCAGAGCTTGCCGAAGCGGTTGAAAAAGCCTTTGAAAATGCATCCAAAGAGGATGGAAACAATAAGGATTACCAAGTGGATATTGACGCTGATACAGGCGTAATGTCCATCTCAGAAGCCGGAACCCTTAAAAGTGTAACCCTTGACTGGGGAAATACAGACAGCACAGCAGCAGCCACACTGGGCTTTACCGAATCCCAAACGATAACCCCTATGGATTCCTCGCTTAATGCCATGCTCACCGTTGACGGCATCACTTACCAGCGCCAGGAAAATACAGGGGTTGATGGAATTATTGGAGACGTTTCCCTAAAACTTTACGCCACAGGTTCATTCACCATTACCGTAGAAAATGACACCGAAGATATTGTAACCGAAATTACATCAATTGTTGAGACCTACAATACCCTGCTGACTGAAATTGATGAAAATGATGACTACAACGAAGATGAAGAAACCTGGGGAAGCCTGGCGCAAAGTTCGGCCATCAGAACCCTTAAGCAAACCCTTCAGGATCTGATGACCACCACTGTGGATACAAACGGATCCATCACAAGCTTGTTGGACATTGGTATTGAAATTAGTGGTGACGGCAGCCTGACCTTAGATGAAGACACCTTCAATGAAAAATTAAGCACCAGTTATGATCAGATCGTAGCTCTATTTAAGGGTACGGATGATGAAAAAGGACTGGGGGATACCTTTAATGAATCTTTTGGCAGCTATGCCTATTCCGGCGGTTATCTTCAGGATGAGATTGATGCCACTGAAGATAAGGTGAAACGCCTGGGAGAGGCGTATCAAGAGGATATGGAACGTATTGAAAAAAAATATGAAATTATGGCGGCAGAATACACGAAGCTGGATTCTTATCTTTCAGAAATTTCGAGTATAGAAAGTTACATTGGTACAATGCTGTCCACCACAAAGAAAGATGATGATTAGCCATAGGGTCAACATAAAAAAAACGCCGGCTTTAAGCCCATAGGCCTAAAGCAGGCGTTTTGCGTTTTTACCGAACTTAGAGCGTGTTTGATAATTGATGAATCGGCTGCAATCTCATGAAAATGGCTCCAATTCCCCCCAATTTTATGTCAATAGTCCGGCTATTAAGATAAAATTTGTGAAAATTGGTTCTCATTTTCATGAGATTTCGCTTCGATCCCCTAATTATCAAACAGGCTCTTAAATATCAGTGATGGGAGCTGCCGTCATCATTCACCGTATCGTAGGCTGATTTAAGAAAACAATAGGTCATGCCTGCGCCTAAAATGCCGATGGCATACCAAAACCCACCAAAAAATATTGCATGGCCCATATCCCAGGCCCATTCAAAACAAAAGGGAAACATCAGAACCTCCTCTATCCGTTTTGCGCTGCCGCATCGGCAGATTCGTTAAGTTCCAATTCCTGGGGAAATACGGGCAGATACCGGTATGCAACGGCAATCAGGATAATGCCATACGCAACAGGCAAAATAGTCGTCGCCACTTCCTGCCAGCTTGGAATATACAATGCCCAGGTATCAAAGGTCATCACAGGCACGGCCATAATCTGGAGCACCATGACCCACCGGTTCAGACAAACACCAATAACGCCTAAAAGAATAGCAATATTGCGGGTGGTGGAGTTTTCCCGGGTACTTTTATTAATCAGAAGCAGCCCTGGTACAACACCGCCTATAATCACTTCAGTAATTAAAATCCAGTATCCGTAGAAACTGTTATTGGTGTAAAAATGGCTCAACTTGAATCCCATGGAAGGCGCGGTTACAAAGGCCCAGTAAATGGTATCAATGATCTTGGCAATAATATAGGTGGTAATCATCCACCCGGAAATTTTTGCCAGCAGATGAATGGTTTTATCTCCGACCAGCTTTTTACCCGTGATCATTTCCGTAATCTTGGTCACCAGAAGCGTAAAGCAGGGACCAAATGCAGCAGCAGACCAGGTAAACAGGAAAAAGGTCCAAGGCCAGATCAGAAGACCTTCACGATAGGCAAAGGGACGGCCAAACATAACGCCGGCCACACCACCCAGGGATCCCTGGTGGAAAAAGCTCAAAAAAGCGCCTGTGGCGGCAAATACGGCCATCACCTCGTGCATGTTATGGGCCAGGTGGTGAAAAAAAGGCACCTTGGCGACCTGGCGGTTTTCCAGGATATTGGGAATAAATTCAATGGCCAGCACAGCAAAGTAGCAGGAGAGACAAAAGGCCACCTCTGTGAGCATGGAATGCACATTGGCATGCCAGAAAATAAACCACCCGCGCAGGGGCTGTCCAATATCAATGGCCAGGATCAGCAGGGCTGAACTGTAGCAGATAAACCCAATGATCACGGCAAAATTGATAATATTTTTCAGCTCATCAACCTTGAAAATATATTTCAACAGGCCTGTAAAAAAAGCACCGCCGCCAACAGCAATAACAGCCAGATCAGCCCAGATCCACAGGGCAAATCCGTAGTAGTCGTTCATATTGGTCTGGTTCAGGCCTTTAAACCAGCACAGGAACATGGCATAAACGCCCCAGAGCAGTACAGCACCCACCACAAGAATCCCAATCATGAATACCGGGAATGAACAGCGTTTGGCGCCTTCGGGTATTAATGCATCATCTAACATATCTAATGACTCCTAAATAGTGTTATGCAAGTTAACCATGGGATGAAGACGCCCCATGATGGGTTTTAACACTTTCCCACTCACCTTTAAGGTAGTTATCCCCCGCCTTTCTAACCCATTCCCGCCCAGACATGTAATACACCTTGGTGTTGGTGCCAAGACGTTCAAGCAGTCTGAACACTTTCGGGTTTCTCGATTTCTCCACAACGTTATGGTTCATGGGGTCAGGATGGGGGTCGGGTTTCACAATCTGATGGACCTTGTGAGCAGGGTTGTTCAGGTCACCAAACACAATGGCACCGGCCGGGCATGCGGTGGTGCATGCGGTCTGATATTCCATCTCTTCTATGTCACGGTCTTCGACAATGGCCTGTTCCCGTGCCAGTTGATACCTGTGGTAGCAAAAGGAGCATTTTTCAACCACACCGCGCATACGCGGAGACACATTGGGACTCAGGTAATTTTCCATCCCCTTGGGCCATCTGGGATCCCACCAGTTAAAATATCTGGCATGGTACGGGCATGCCCCCATGCAGTAACGGCAGCCAAAGCAGCGGGTGTAGATCTGGCTGACAATACCGGTATCATACCCATAATCGGTTGCGGTGGCCGGACATACGGACACGCAAGGAGAATGGCCATGGCCCCCGATTCCGCTGCATTGCTGACATGGACGGGGCAAATACGCAATTTGGGTATCAGGAAAGGGTTTTCCATTGGTCAGCTTATACACCCGCATCCAGGTGATGCTGTCCTTTTTGTTGGATTCATCCGCCTTAAACGGAACGTTATTTTCGGACATGCACGAGACCATGCAGGCACCGCATCCCGTGCATTTGTCCAGATCAATAACCATTCCGAACTTATGGGCTTTTTTATTTTCTATCATCAGAACCTCTTAAAAAGATTTCTTAAAACAGTTTACGCCTTGGAAAGGGTGGCTTTCATTCCAAAGGCAGCATCCAGTCCTGAACCAGGCTCGATGACCGGGCCGATCAGATCATTGACATTACTGCCTTTACCGGCCACATAAGGATTCTTGAAGGCATGTCCAAGCCCCCTTGGCATACCGATCACACCGGGCAGAATACCTTCATTAAAGCCAATTTTTACCTTTGCCGTTCCCATGGCGGTTCTAAGAACAGCAATATCACCATCTTTCAATGCACCTGCACTGGCAGGATTAATTTCAACCACACTGTAGTTTCCTGAAAGGACAGTGTCGGGAACGGTTTTAACAGCAAAGGGAGAAGAGATCATCGACCCACCGGCAAGGCGCATCTTATCAACAGGTACCAGGGTGTAATCGCCTTCCCCCATGGGGACATCAGCCCTGGGGGCGGAAGCAAGGAAGGTAAAATCCGTTGGCGGGGTTCCCACAGGCGGCTTGTCATCAATGACGACATACCCATCGGTGGACAGGGTCTGCCAAATACCACCTGTCACGTTTTCAAGGCAGGCATCATAGGATGCCCAGGCAAAACTTTGTGCTATGCTGCCGCCCATGGCCTGGGCAAGAAGAATCAATGCATCTCCAGGGTGTTTGGTGTCAAATACCGGTTTCACCATGGGCCGGCACAATCCCACAACAGTTTTAGCAAGACCCGCACCGGAAACAACATCTTCGAGACGTTCAAGGTAGATTGATGCAGGTAGAATCAGATCAGATCGCAGCGCCGTTTCATCCATGAAGGAACTGAAATTGACCTTAAATCCAATTTTGTCCATGGCCGCTTTGACCCTTTGCGGGTTGTTCAAAGCGTAGCACGGATTGGCATTATAGATAAACAGGGCAGAAAGACCATTGTCCGTTTCAAGCTTGTCAACCAGTTCATTCACGGAACCGGCAAGTTTAGCCTTGCCTGCGCCCTGTTCAGCAGCCGCATCCACTACATTTTCGGGAAAGCTTAAATAACCGGGCGGCAACATGACAAACACACCACCTTCTTTGTTCAAACGGCCTGCCAGTACATTGAGCGCCTGGACTGCAGCGAACTGACGAAGGCTTTGGCCAAGATCTCCCCTGCCCCTGCCCGGCACGGCCACAGGAGCCTTTGCCTTGATAAACGCCATGGCAAGGGCCTCAATATCGGTCGCCCTGACACCGGTAATGGCTTCCACCTTTTCAGGTGTATACGATTTTTTGAGCATGGCCGTAAACGCAACCTTGTTTACGTCTCCATAAAGCGCATCCTTTGCAATTTTATTCTTTGCAAGCAGTACCGCACAAAGACCCAATGCCAGATCTGCTTCGGTACCGGGATTCACGGCAATGATCTTATCCGCGGCATTGGCCGTATTGGACAGCCGGTAATCGACCTGTACAAGTGTGGTCTTGTGTTCGCATCTTAACGCATTGGCCTGAATACAGGCAACAGGAGAACCCCATCCCTCAATAATTCCTGCACCAAAACTTAAAACAAAATCAGAATGATCAAGATCAAACCCAAGGCTTCGATCTGTACCGTGAAGGGCAGCAGCCGTCAGGGCCAGATTAGATTCAAGGCTTGGCATGGTATAGATATTAGGAGAGCCGAAAGCCGCCATAAACCGGTCAAAAAGCTGGGCCATGGAACCATTGTCGGCACCGGTAATCAGACCAAGGGATTCAGGTCTGCCGCTTTCACGAATTTCACCCAGTTTCCGGCCCACAAGCGAGATGGCCTCATCCCATGAAACCGGTTCAAATTTGTTCCCATTTTTCTTTAACGGGGTTTTTATTCTGGCAGGATCATAAAGATACTGCAGACCGGAAATGCCGTGGAGACAGGCGCCACCGTTATTAACAGGATAATCGTCAAGGCCTTCGATCTTCACAGGCCGTCCGTTTATTTTTCTGACGCTGATGCCGCAGGCGCCTGGACACAGGCTGCATACGGAGTGGTCATAGGTTATTTCACCGTCTTCAGGGACAGGGGTCCAGGGCCAGTTCTGGGTCCAGATGGAAGAATCATCTGTCAGCTTGACACCCACAGGGGAAAGTGCGATGCCGGCTGCCGCGCCAAGTCCCAATCCCAAGAAGCTTCTTCTGTCAACTTTCATAAGTCATCCTTTTATAAACTTTGAAATTCTTGTCCTTGAGGTATTTTACTTGTGGCACTGGAAGCAGTAACCCTGGTGACCCATTTTTTCCAGATGGCAGTCGGCACAGTCATCCATTTTCATACGATCCCAGGAATTCTTTTTGATCCCCCAGATATTTTTGCCCCAGATATCACGGCTGTAGCCGGTAATCCTGTTTTCTTCATAGGGCCGCGAGGATGAGGACTCACCAATGTGACCATGGCAGGTGTGACAGTCCATACCGCCTGCAACCGTATGAGCGGCATGGGAGAAAAACACGCAATCGGGCTGCTTGGCATAAACCAGCCAAGGCACTTCTTTGCCCTGGGCTACATACTTCTCAACAAACACGGCTTCATCCTCGGTCTCTCCCATGGGTTCATCCGTATGGCATTCCATACAGGATTCTATACCCGGGATTCCGGAAAACGTACCGTCTTCTCTGATAAAATGGCAGGCGTCACAATCACCGGTTTCTTCGACATGAAGGTTGTGATCGAAATTAAAAGGCTGCTCCTTTTTTGAATAAAGCAATTTGGGAAACAGCAGCCAACCCGACAGAAAGCTTACCACAAATGCGCCCATAAAAAAGATGACACCAAGGCCTAAGCCCTTGTCATCTTCTGGACCCTTGTCGGTGTCGTGGTGCGCCCCCCCCCCAGCACCATCGTTTGCTTTGTTTTCTAACTCGCTCATGAAAACTCCATCAATGTTAAAGTGTTGATGTTATCATACCCTTGCGGCCACAGGATAATCCCCAGGCCAATATTTTCGCAGAACTACTGGCTCACCAAATAGCGCTGCAGCACGCTCAGAAAGTACAAATTGGGTCAATCTATATTAGTATCTGTTTGGCTTGTCAAGTTTAAGTTGGAGGCCGCAGACCGGAAAACGGAGACTGGAATCCGGCGACTGGATATTGCGAATCCACAGGATCTGTGCATCCGGTCTCCGGTTTCCAGTTTCCGGTCTGCGATTTCAAGCGTAACTATGAAGTCCGGATAAAAAGAAATTCACGCCGAAATAGGTGAACAGAACCCCTAAAAATCCGATGATGGAGACAATGGCAAGGTTTTTTCCGTGCCATCCGCGCATCAGCCGCAAATGCAGGAAAATGGCGTAAATAAACCAGGTAATCAAAGCCCAGGTTTCTTTAGGGTCCCAGGACCAGTATCGGCCCCAGGCGGAATTGGCCCAGACAGAGCCTGTAATAATACCGATGGTCAGGAACAAAAATCCAAAAACGATCATCTGGTGGGTTAATTCATCAATGGTATCCCAGTCCGGCAGTTTTGCAAACACACTTTTTGCCCCGGAATCTTTGGGGGGCATGAAGTACATAAAGCTGAATCCAAAGGCAAGGGCAAAACCGGCATATCCCAGAAAGCAGGTAATGACATGGGCAATGAGCCAGTTGGATTTAAGTGCAGGGATCAAAGGGGTAATTTTTGACGTGATGGACGGATCAAAGCTGGCATAGGCAATACCCAGAAAAATCAAAGGAGAGACAAACACGCCGATGATGCTTTCCTTGTATTTAACTTCCACAAACACATAAAGTGCGGCGGCAGTCCATGAAAAAAAGACCAGGGACTCATACATATTGGAAAAGGGGGCATGTCCGTATCCCATATGATAAGACTCTACCCATCGCAGTAAAATCCCGCAGGTATTGGCCACAAACCCAATCACAATCACCCAGAATCCAAGCCGGGCGAACACCTGTTTTTTGAAGGAAAAAGATCCAATATAAAATACCGATGCCAACGCATAGATAAATGTTGCAGCCGATAAAAGCAGTGATGAATTCATTTACCTGAGATCTCCTTTAATTCCTTTACAAGTTTTTTAACGGTCAAATTGGTACTCTGGGCATTGCGGTTGGCCCGGCCGGCCACCCATACCCGGGTACTGCCGGATCCGGCTTGTTCAAGGCCCATGCACACGGACTGATGGGAAACAAAGAACGTGACCCAGCAGCCGATGATCATAAACACAAAGCCTGTATAGACAAAGGGAACGCCTGGATCTTTTGTCACCTGAAGGCCGGTATAATAAGCCTGATCCCAGGATTTGACTTCAACTGTGAATCTACCCTTGCGCATTTTATCAAAGGTGGGAAACTTGGCGGGCAAAACAATTTGAAAATTCTTGCCATGGGTTGTATCAAGGCGCCCAATAAACGCCTCACCAAGGTCATGGTCGTTGAAGTTATAATGGGGTATAAATCCTTCAAATATAAATTTACCGGCACCAGCCGGCAACGACACGGCATCTCCATTTTTTACAGTATGTAACTCAACTGTCCCGGTTTCACTGTCAGTGATTTCAAACAGGGCTTCATCAGGTGTGGTTGGGCCGTAGGAGGCCTGGAAGATATTGATACCCATATATCTTAACGGGTGGTTGACCAGAATATCCTCGGTAAAACTTTCCTGATCATTTTCAAGGATGGTCAGACTGGATTTAAATTCTTCCGGTGCCCCTGTATTATAAAATTTAACCTGAAAATCATTGCACCGGACCGTGAACGGCAGCTTGATGGGCAACCGTGTATAGGTATCCAACACGGTATCTGCAGCTTGCCCTTCATCCAGGCGCAAATTGGCCTTAAATCCCAGTGCAGACCCGATCAGGGCACCGGCAAGCAGCATCAGCACACTGGCATGGACCACGTAAACCCCAAGGCGGGACCACCGGCCTTTTTCGGCATATAAAATCAGACCGGTTTCTCCTGTCTTTTCAATAACTTTGCCGGCCCGTCCGGCAAGCACCGGCTTTGCCTGGCGTGCAAAGTGGTCCATGGGAAGATGACATTCGAACTGCTGCCAGTTTTTAGCGTTTTCAAACCGCCGGGGATGAATTGAAATCTTTTCAGGAAAAATAATTTTCCAGGTGACCGAGAGCCGATCAATGGAACACACTACAATATTGACGCATAATACCACCATGAGCATCAGAAACCACCAGGCCTGGTACATATTGTCCAGGTCAAGCACTTGGATCATATTGTATAATCCCGGACCATAAAGCTTGATATAGGTCTCAGGACTTCCGTGCTGAACCACCACAGTCCCAATGATTGAGGTTGATGCCAAAAGCACCAGGGTGTAAACTGTAAGTTTAACCGAGGCAAAAAACATCCAGATCTGATCGGCAAGGCTATTTTTTTGTTTCAAAACAATTCGTTCACTTGATGATCCAGTGTCACTAAAATTTGGATGAAAACCCCAGAGCCGCTCAAACGGTTTTCATGTTATCTTCGTCCAGTACTGCCTGCAGGTTGGATCTGCGTTCAACCGAGGTCTGTACGGCTTGCCGGATCATGGGCATGCTGCCGAAAATAACCACTTTTTTCCGGGACCGCGTGATACCCGTATAAAGCAACTGCCGGGTAACAACCGGTGATATATGTTCAGGAATAAGAATCAGCACAGTGTCAAATTCAGATCCCTGGCTTTTATGGATGGTCAAGGCAAAGCTAAGTTCACATTCGGGCAGATCAGACACCCTGAAATGCCTGGGGGTATCTGATTGCCCTGATTTTAATTTTTCCGGGGCAAACCACGCTGTGGATATCCCGTTTTCTTCAAGGACCACACAGGTATCACCGTTAAACAGCGACCTTTTGTAATCATTACGGCAAACCATCAAAAGCCTTTTAAAAACAAGCCGGTTTATACCACCTTTCCCTTTAGATTGTAATATGTTTTCACATAGATGATTAATTTGTAATGTTCCGCTGTTTCCTGAATTATGGGCGCACAGTATACGAAAACCATCAAGAGCAGCCATGGCCTGCTCACAGGATCTTGCATCCCAAAGCGGCTTATATCCCTTAAGAATACAGGATTCCAGCCGGGCCTGATATCCTTGATCGTTACCGGTATCTACAAATACAAGATCAGGATGATCTGCCCTGAGAATATCTGCCACAGTATCGGGATCACTGGCATTAACTGCCTTTGCAAGTCTTTCGATGCCGGCTTGTCCCCCGGACCTGAAATTAACATCCAAAAACACCCGAAAATCCGACAAAATATCCGTATGACATAGATCAAAAAAAACAGCTCCGGCCTGAACAGGGGAAAGTTGATTCATATCACCGAGCATGACAATACGTGCACCAGGGCGGATGGCTTCAAAAAGTCTTGTCATCAGCGCCATGTCAATCATGGATGCTTCATCAATAATCACCAGGTCTGCGGTTAGGGGGTTGGCGGCATTGTGCCGGAACCCTGCTCCGTTTTTAACGGGTTTAAGGGCACTGTGGATGGTGGTCCCGTTTTTCAATCTGGCGGCAGCTTTACCGGTTGGTGCCAAACAGATCACCCCGGGCGGTGTCAGATCATTTTCTTTGGCCCAGGTTGTCAAAAGTCCCTGGATGATATCGGTAATATAGGTTTTTCCGGTACCCGGCCCTCCGGATACCATTATAAAACCGGCGCAAAGGGCCTTTTTAACCGCCTGCTGCTGTCCAAAAGTCCTGTGGGCATCCCGACGGTCAAAATAAGACGCTAGGCTTTGGTTGACAAACTCATCATCAGGCCCGCAAATCTGCCTTTTAATCCGTGCTCTGACATTATTTGAAAGCCGGCATTGAAAATCATAATACCTTGAAAGATAAAGATTATTGTCATGGTCAAGAATCAGGGGGTATCTATAAAGACAGGACGCCATACCATTTTTTTGTCTTCGGCAAACAGCAGCACCCATGCCTACCATGGCAGAATTTTCAAGAAGATTACACCAGGATTCAAGTTCAGGAAGCTGGATGGGTTCTTTTCCCTCGGGTGTTTCCAGGACGGTACCGGCCACGCCGGCAAGATCCAGACATATGCTGCCTTTGGAAAGCGCATTGCAGGTCAATGCTGCGGAAAGAATTTCCAACGGTTCTAGATCGTTAAAGATATTGGCCATGGTTGTGGAAAAATAGTAGTCCAGATGGGAAAACATTCCCGATTCATGGAGCATGGCAATATCATTGAAAGACAAATTACTCATGCACTTGTTTTAGGCGCCCATGGTCAGAATCAAATCTGCCACAGATACGCCGGATTTTAAGTCACCACCAAGGCAAGCCAATGGCGGCTTAAAAGACACGCAGAGGGGTGATTGTATTTTGACCATGGGCCTTACCACACGCTTCAGACGCGACAGTCTGTTACGGGATAGATAATTTTTTCAAGTTCAGGGCAAAAAATCAATTCGACCGCAGGTATACATGCAGTATTCGTAAGGATCAAATTTATTTTCCAACGAACCGCCATGGGTTGATCTGGTCTATCAACGTCCAGGCTCAACCCACAACAAAAGAATGAAAGTAACTTAATAACTTACTGGAACTTTCATATAAAAGAAATTGGGAAAATTAGTATTCTGTAATAGCCTGTCAACAAACTGTCGATTACGCTATGATATGATGGGTGGATCCTCTGGAATCATCCGGGGGGACGGACCTGCCCGACACCAGGGAACGGCGGTCAGGGTTTTTCCTTCGATCTTTCTTAAAGGACAACGAGACAATCACACCGTCTCTGACGCTTTTCCTACGGTCATACGGCCTCTTGCGTCTGTCTTTTTTGCGATTCGAAACATTGGGCTGGTAGACGGAAAAATCACCAGATCTATCTCCAGTTTCTATAATCTTATTGGTAATTGGTAGTATTGTGTTTTCTGCATTCATAATAACTTTTCTACCCTCTCTTTTTCTTCAGAGCCTGTTTAAAATCATTTCTAACGTCTTAAGGCCCATGGTCAAAATTAAATCTGCCACAGATACGCCGGATTTTAAGCCGCCCTCGGCGTTACCCCAACAGCGGCTTAAAAAATAAGCAGCCGGGTGATTGTATTTTGGTCATGGTCCTGAAATAGGATATCGGCAATAAATATATCTTTCTTTAATATTTCAAAAGAATATAGCATAAACGTTACTAAAGTTATACCAGAATTCGCGGCATGGTTTTTTTATATGTACTGAAATTATTGAAAAAATTCTATTTGGCGCTTCACCTGCGAGGTGAAAGCCAAAATCAAGCTTCCTCAGTAATTTTAACACCCATCAAATTTTGTACCGCGGATTCAGGTTACAACTAAGAGCCTGTTTGATAATTGATGAATCGGCTGCAATCCCATGAAAATGGCTCCAATTCCCCCAAATTTTATGTCAATAGTCCGGCTGTTAACATAAAATTTGTGAAAATTGGTTCTCATTTTCATAAGATTTCGCTTCGATCCCCTAATTATCAAACAGGCTCTAAAAGGGGACTTTTCCCGGTGCAGTATAGGATACGTCTCATTTTTTATTTTCAAACTCATCCACATATCTGTGGATTCTTAAAAATGGAACAAACAGAGTGTCTGCGGATTCAAAATGAGATAAAAGCCAATCCCGCAATTCCACAACGTCCGCCATTGCCAAATTATCAACATCTTCTGCTAGTTCACGGCGAAGGCCAATGGCTCTTTTAATAAACTGGCGATGCTCCTTTGAATGGGTGTCAAGATCAGGATACCCTTGCCGGCCAATAACTTTTTCCTCCGTTGAAAAAAAACCCTTGCTGAACTCATTGATCTCGTTAATCAAATTGGCCACATCCTTGGCGTCGCCCTTATTTGCTTTCATTTCAATGAGGGCATTAAACATATCCATAAGCTTTTTGCGGGATTCATCAAGTTCAGGCACATCCACGCTGTATTTTTCATCCCATTCAATCATATTGGTCATGGGGTACTCTCCTTTGTTCCCTTTTGTTTTTCTCTTCAGCCACAGGGTGGCCGTTGTCGCAATGGAGACCAGTACGGCAACAATTACGGCAAAGGTCATTCCATCTTGCCCAAACCGCGGGTAAATGACAAACGGCACCAGATAGATATATAAAAATGAATGAAATATTCCGATGCCAAAAATTCTTAACACGATTTTTGTCATTGCGCCCCCAGCCGTTCCAAAAGCCGTTGGTGAATATTTCCAAACCCGCCATTGGACATGATCAGAACAAGATCTTTGGGCCTAAGTGCCAGGGCAAGAAAGTCGATCACCTGGTCAGGATCATGAAAATGGTGGGCAGCCCTGCCCCTTTTACAAATATCCCGGGTGAGACGTTCGGGTGAAAACCGCTCTTTTTCAGGAATATTTTTTTTAACCCCGGGAGAACAGATGCACACCAGGTCTGCCTGGTCAAAGCATGCCGGATAGGCAGCCTGGAAAATATTTCTCATGCTGGTATTGGTTCTTGGCTCAAATACAGCCACCAGACGGCCCTGGGGATAAAATGGCTTCACTGCGGCAATGGTCTGCTTCACGGCTGTGGGATGATGGGCAAAATCATCCATCACCGTGACACCGGCAACCTGCCCCCTTATTTCCTGGCGTCTTTTAATGCCACTGAAGGTTGAAAGCCCGCGGGCAATGTCCACCTCCTTTATCCCCAGGCTGCGGGCTGCGGCAATACAGGCCGTTGCATTAAGCAGGTTGTGTCGCCCGGGCAGATCCGTTTGTATGTTGATATCCGTACCAGGGCCTGTGATCCGGGCAAGGGTGCGCAAACGGCCCGCACCAGAATCCGGCGCACTGCCCAGGCGATGGTCATGCACCTGCCAGGTGGCATTGGTTCCGTAAGTTTGAAGATCAGCACCATCTGCCTGTTCCAGTACCTGCATTAAGTTAACATTTTCCCTGCAGGCAAGAATACGGCTGTGGTCTTTAACCTTTGAAACCAGGGCATCAAAAACCCGGCAAATATGATCCAGATCATCAAAGATATCGGCATGATCAAATTCAATGCCGGTAATAATGGTGATACAAGGATCATAATGCATGAACTTGGGCCCTTTATCAAAAAAGGCTGTATCATACTCATCCCCCTCTATGACCATATATTCCCCGTCACCGATCTTAAATGAGGAGTTATAGTCCTTTAAAATTCCGCCGATCATAAATGACGGCGACAGACCGGCTGTTTCCAGCAAATGGGCCATGATGGCGCAGGTGGTTGTTTTGCCGTGGGTACCGGTCACAAGAATGATCTTTTTGTCACTGGCAATAAAACGGTTCACCGCCTGGGGCATGGACATATAGTCCAGCCCCCTTTCCATTACGGCAACCGCTTCCGGGTTATCACGTGTCACAGCATTGCCGATAATCACAAGGTCCGGCACCTGGTCTGGCGCCTCACTGATATGGGATGGATCAAATCCCGAAAAAAGTGTAATTCCGTTTTCTTTTAGAAAATCGCTCATGGGTGGATAAACGTTCTGGTCTGACCCTGTAACCATATACCCCATCTGTTTAAGGATACAGGCCAAAGTCCCCATGCCTGTACCACAGGCTGCCACCAGGTGAATCCGCTGAACTGAATCAGCCATTAAATTGCCTTCATGACCTGCCGTGCGGCGTCCAGGGTGGTTTCAATATCCTCGTCCGTGTGGGCAGCAGAGATAAAACAGGCCTCAAACTGTGATGGTGCAAGATAGATGCCCTTGGCCAGCATGCCCCGGTAGAATTTTGCAAACCGATCCAGATCACAGGTTCTGGCATCATCGAAATTGGCCACCTTTTGGCCCGTGAAAAAGAATCCGGCCATGGAACCGAAATGGCTGGCGGAAAAAGGAATGCCTGCGTCATCGGCTGCGGCCTGAAGCCCTTTGACCAGCATATCCGCCCGCCGGTCCATCTCCAGGTAAAGCCGGTCATCCCCAAGGGCATTTAATGTGGCGATCCCGGCTGCCATGGCCAAAGGGTTCCCGGACAGGGTTCCGGCCTGGTACACAGCGCCCCCAGGGGCAATCTGTTCCATGATTTCGCGTTTTCCACCATATGCTCCCACGGGCAGCCCGCCACCAATCACTTTGCCAAAACAGGTCAAATCCGGATCAATATCAAAATAGCCCTGGGCGCAGGCCCGACCACCGACCCGGAACCCGGTCATGACTTCATCAAAAATCAGCAGGGCGCCATGGGTTGCCGTGTGCCGGCGCAATGTCTTTAAAAAATGCAGATCAGGAGATACCATGCCCATATTTCCCGCCACAGGCTCAAGGATTACACAGGCAATCTCCTTTCCTTTTTCAGCCATGAGCTGTTCAAAACTGTCACTGTCATTGTATGGCAAAGATAAGGTATTGCGGATCACATCACCAGGAACCCCCGGGCTTCCGGGAATGCCCAAGGTGGCCACACCGGACCCGGCTGCCACAAGCAGAGTATCTGCATGGCCATGGTAACATCCGTCAAATTTAACAATAAGATCCCGGCCTGTAACCCCCCTTGCCAAACGGATGGCGCTCATGGTCGCCTCGGTGCCGGAATTGACCATTCTGACCATATCCACAGAATCCACAGAATCCACCACAAGCTGTGCCAGTTCATTTTCACGCGCAGTGGGCGCACCAAAACTGACACCTGAATCCAGCACGGTTTTCAACGCGTCAACCACAGGGCCCGGACGGTGGCCAAGAATCAGTGGCCCCCAGGACAGGACATAATCAATATAAGTATTCCCATCCACATCAAATAGCCTGGCGCCCTCTCCTCTTTCAATAAACACAGGCTCTCCGCCCACTGAACCGCAGGCCCTTACCGGAGAATTGACCCCGCCCGGTATCAAACTTCTGGCTGATGAGAATAAAGCGGCTGATTTAGTACGTTCCATATTTAATCCTTTAAATCTACAGGTCGTATCACAATTCACATCCATTACTCTGGAAAGATGGAATATACCAAACAGCGCTGAAAGGGGTCAACTGCTTTGATTGTTAGCGGACATATAAGGCCCATGGTCAAAATAGTGCCCATACCATTTGACCTGGTGCAAAAAGGCTTATATAAATCAGAGTTGAATTATGGACGATACATACTACATGAAGCTTGCCTTGGATGAGGCCCAAAAAGCTGAAGAACATAACGAGGTACCCGTTGGGGCCATTTTGGTGGACACTGCCGGCAAGATCATCGGACAGGGATATAACTGCCCGATATCTGAAAACGATCCCACAAGCCATGCTGAAATCAAGGCCATTCGTTCGGCCTGCAGGGTAATGAATAATTACCGCCTGCCCGGAACAACGCTTTATGTCACCATAGAACCATGCATCATGTGCATGGGGGCAATAATCCATACCAGGGTCCAGCGGGTCGTATTTGGCGCCCTTGATCCCAAATGGGGGGCTGCGGTCTCCCTGTACCGGATGGGATCGGATTTACGACTGAACCATCAACCTGAAATTATTCAGGGAATATGTGAAAAACAGACCAAACATATGATAAAAAGTTTTTTTAAACAAAAAAGGAGAAACCGTGACAAACACAGTTGTTGTGGGCACCCAATGGGGTGATGAAGGAAAAGGAAAAATTGTTGATCTGCTCAGCGAACATGCGGATTATGTGGTCAGGTTCCAGGGGGGGAACAACGCAGGCCACACCATGGTGGTCAACGACAAAGAAATTATCAGCCACCTGATCCCCTCGGGCATACTTCAACAGAAAAAATGTTTCATCGGCAACGGTGTGGTGGTTGACCCCTTTGTACTGCTGGATGAACTGGATTACCTGGCAGGTAATCACATTGATGTCTCTCCCAAAATGCTGGAAATCAGTAATCGTGCCCATATCATCATGCCCTATCACCAACAGATCGATAACGCCCGGGAAATAAAAAAAGGAAAGGATAAAATCGGCACCACCGGCCGCGGCATCGGCCCCTGCTATGAAGACAAGGCAGCCCGGGTGGGTATCCGGTTCTGTGATCTTCTTGATTTTGATCTGTTCAAAACAAAAGTCCAGACTGTCATGGCGGAAAAAAATTTTTACCTGAAACACTATTTCAACACCGATCCCATGGATCCAGCGCTTGTTATTGACCAGTTTGAAAAAATCCGCGACCGTCTCATCCCATATATTTCAGATGTCTCTGTCTCCCTTGACCAGGGCATCCGGCAGGGCATGCAGGTTTTATTTGAAGGGGCCCAGGGGACCCACCTTGACATTGAACACGGCACCTACCCCTTTGTCACCTCCTCCACAACGGTATCAGCCAATGCCGCAAGCGGCAGCGGTGTGGGGCCTGGACAGCTCAATGAGATCCTGGGCATTGTCAAGGCATACACCACCCGGGTGGGTGCAGGTCCCTTTCCAACGGAACTCTTTGACGAAATTGGTGAAAAGATCCAGAAAACCGGGGCTGAATTCGGCGCCACCACCGGACGTAAACGGCGCTGTGGATGGCTGGACATGGTGGTATTAAAAAACGCCGCCCGCCTGAACAGCCTGACCGGACTTGTCATCACCAAACTTGATGTTCTGGATGACCTGGATGAGATTAAAATCTGCACAGGATATGAATATTCAGGAAACGTCTTGTCAGATTTTCCAGCCCACATTGATGCTCTGTCAAATTGCACGCCTGTTTATGAAACACATCCCGGCTGGCAATCCCAGACATCAAATATAACAAAGTTTGATGACCTGCCTGAAAACGCAAAAGCATATCTTGCACGGATCGAAGAATTATCAGAAGTAAAAATCAAAATTGTATCCGTAGGTCCAGCACGTGAGGCCACAATTATCAAAGAAAATATTTTCTAAATTGACTTTGGCTACATACTGTTATATTAAATGATGTCTTATGTGTCGGGATGTGGCTCAGCCTGGTAGAGCACCTCGTTCGGGACGAGGGGGTCGGAGGTTCAAATCCTCTCATCCCGACCAACTATCAACAAAGGGCTGAGCTTTATTTAAGTCCCATGATCAAAATAAAATCACCCGTCTGCTTCTCTTTCCCTGAAAACCTGATCACCGAGCTTGAGGTGGTGTCATGAAAATACGTCTTCATAAAAATGCCACAACAACCCCTGCCCAACGTGCATATATTCAAAACAATCCCCACCTGTCCGTTGCCAGCCTGGCAAAAAAAATAGGGGTCAGTAAAACCACAGTACGCAGGTGGCAAAAACGAATGGACGTATATGACCGCCCGCATACCCCCAAGCGCATAAAAACGGTCCTGGCACCCATTGAAGAAATTAACGTCATTATCTGCAGGATAGCATTCAGGGCCGGCCTTGATGATCTGGGTCAAATTTCCGGCTCTTTTTTTAAAACCAATTGTTCCAGGGCCAGCCTCAGCAGATGCCTCAAGCGGTACCAAATATCCAGGATGCCGGCACTCAGTCGATCTGTTCCATTTAACCTTAAAGATCACACAGGCACATATTTTTATTACAATTGTTTTCATCTGCCATCTTTTGTGGAAGGCGAACCGCCCAGGGTGCTGCAAACCCTTCTTGACTGCTCGTTCAGGATCTTTCATGCTCAGTTTTCCACCATGGGGCACACCTTTATTTCAGATCATATCCAGGATTTCCCTTTAAGGATTTTAGGCATTATCTATAATGACCCGGTAAACCTTTGTGACGAAAACCCAGATAACCGAAATATAAACGCGGAAAATATAGGTATGAAGATTCCTGACAACAACCTTGAGCTGTTATGCAGGAGATTGGACCTTTCATTCTTTCGCATAAATGATCTGCATACGGATACCATCAATGAATTAAACAGGCAGGCGAAAAAAATTGTGAATCAATCTGATATTAAAAAAGATACACCCATCTGGAATACAAACAAAACACTGACAAAACAGATATGCCATTACAATTTTGAACTGTCCCTTAGCGCTTTAAAACAGAAAACACCCTACCAGGCCATGGAAGCACATTACACCCATTTTCCAAACAGTTTTAAACACAAGCCCACCATCTCTGTTTTATAACCACGGAAGATACCCAAAGCACTCAAGGCCCATGGTCAGACTTAAAATCCGGCGTATCTGTGGCAGATTTAATTCTGATTATGGGCCTTAAGTATAGAAGTAAAATTATATCATTATAAAAATCTCAATTGATTGATTCTATACAAATAACATATTTCTATATAAATTCAATATAATACAAATTTTAAATATATGATACTTTTTTAATTTTCACTTTTTAGTTATGTTTATCAGCTAAAGATTCCCTGTTTTGATCACGATAACCAAACAAAACAGCGGATTAATCCGAAGCGGTCGGCCCCCGCAAAAAACCTTTTAAATTTAACCATTCATCAGACGGATCTGACGAATGTCCCAAAGTGACCAAAAATGAAACCGTCACTTAACTACCCAAATTCACGGAGGAAAATAACATGTCTTTAAGTATCAACACCAACGTTGCCGCACTCACAGCTCATAGAAACATGGTTGCTAACGACAACAACATGACAACATCCCTGACGCGTCTTTCCACAGGTTTGAGAATCAACTCAGCCTCAGACGATGCGTCCGGTCTAACCATTGCCGATTCTTTGGCAGCGCAGGCAGATGGTCTTGGCCAGGGTATCCGGAACGCCAATGACGGTGTTTCCATTGTTCAGACCGCAGACGGCGCCCTTGAAGAGTCGGTGAACATCGTTAATACCATTAAAACCAAAGCCATCCAGGCTGCATCCGACACCCAGACCACAAGCACCCGGTCAGCCATCCAGGAAGATATTGATAAACTGATGAAAGAACTGGACAGCATTGCCACCACAACTTCCTACAACGGCATGCAGCTTCTCAACGGCACTTACACCAACAAAGTCATCCAGACCGGTGCCTCTGCCAATGAAACCTCTTCCATCAGCATCGGTGACACCGAATCGGACTCCATTGGTCACATTTCAACAGCAACGTTGAATCTGGCGGACCAAGACGGCGGCGATGTTCAGTTAACCATCAATTCATCCATCACCGGCGAAGATGTAGCACTGGAAAAACTTACGATTAAAGCCAATAACCGGGAAGAAAACGGCCTTGGCGCTCTGGCCGATGAAATCAACACGATGTCATCTGTCACCGGCGTATCTGCAACCGCCGTGGTTGAAAGCACAACGCAATTAGCTATTCAGGAAGGAACAACGGGTTCCGACTTTGCCATCAATGGCGTAACCATTGGTGCCATTAATACCATTAACAACGATGCCGATGCCGCCCTGGTTACAGCCATCAATGACAAGACATCGGAGACAGGGATTTCCGCTGCCAGTAATGACGACGGAACCATGACCCTGACATCCGAAGATGGTCGTGTGATCAGTATCACGGGTGACTTGAAAGGCGTTTTCGGTAAAGATGTGACCGGGGATGATCTGTCTACCATTGGTCACATCACCCTGACTCAGGAAGGTTCCAGTCAGTTTAATATATCAGGAAGCGGCATATCCGGTATAGGTACGGCCATGACGACAAGTGACTCATCCGCTTACACGAATAGTGAAAATGTAACCCTGGCAGAAGGATCAACCATTAAAGAAAATTCCACCCTTGCTAGAGGAACAGTTATTGGTGCTGATATGCAGGTGTCCAATTCTAAGGTTGAAGACACGTTACATGACTATGAACTGAAATCCGGTTCAAGCCTTAAAGCGGATAGCATCATAGCTCAAGGAACAGTACTAAGCGGGAATGCCGAGGTTGGCGGGACTGTTGACGAAACTGTAGAAAGCGCCATGTTGGTTGCTAAGGGGTCAACACTGGAAGCAGGAACGGTTCTTGCTGCAGGAACCGTTGTAACGAACACATTTAAGGATGACAGCAACAATACCATTGAGGCCGGTACCATTTTAAGTACTGACACAAACATTGGTTCTGACTTGACGCTCACAGAAGATATGACAATTGCAGCGGGATCATCCCTTGATACAGGCTCGACGCTTTATGCAGGCTCCACACTTGGGACAGATCTTACACTTCAAGCCGACTTAACGCTCACGAACGACATGACTCTGGAAGCAGGGTCCTCTATCGAAACAGGAAGTGTTCTTGCCGAAGGCTCAACCTTGGGCGATGACACAATTGTACAAGCCAATGGTGGTGGAAACATATCAACCACAAGCGAAACACGATTGGCTGAAGGATCTACCCTGGGTACAGGCAGTACAATTGGTAAAGGCTCTGATTTAGGCAGCACGGCTATAACCCTTGGCGATAATAGTGAATTGGCCACAGGAGAAAGCCTCATCCTGGAAGCCGGAAGTACGCTTACATCTAACACCGTACTTGCAGCTGGAACCGTTGTCAATCAAAACATGACTCTGGAAGATACGGACGGTAATAATGTAACGATAGAAGCCGGCACAACAATAACTGAAGCGCTTACTCTTGGCGCCGACATTGTTCTGACCGATTCACTGACACTGGAACAAGGCAGTGATATTGAAACTGGCAGTGAAGTAATATTCTCCAGTGAAACCACGGACTCGGTTATAAAACTGTCCGATCAGGAAAGCTTAACCTTGGCAGATATCAGTGTTATGACCCAGGAGGATGCTCAAATTGCCATTACCATTGCAGAAGCGGCACTGGCTGACCTGGATTCCACACGAAGTTCCCTGGGTTCCGTGGAAAACCAGCTGACATCAACCATCTCCAACCTTTCGGTGACCAAAACCAATGTGACGGCCTCCGAATCCACCATCCGGGACGTTGATTTTGCTGAAGAAACATCCAACTATGCAAGGCTTTCCCTGTTGGCCCAGACAAGCTCCTATGCTCTGAGCCAGGCAAACGCCTCATCTTCAAACATTACCAGCCTGCTTCAATAGTATAAAAGCAGCAGCATAAACTTCATAAACTGACCTGCCGGCAGAGGGCGAGACGCCTTTGCCGGCAGGTTTTTTCGTTTAACCAAGTTTCTCCCATTCTGGTGCATTGTTTTTTAAAGGCCGGAGAGCGGAGACTGGAGACCGGAAACCGGATATGTCGAACCCACAGGATTTAGGCCAATGATCAGATATACATTCATAGAAGGCCATCAATTGTTAGGTTCCGTTCCTTAACTTAAGGCCCATGATCAGAATTAAATCTGTTGTAGATGCGTCAGATTTTAAGTCACCATCAAGGCACGCCAATTGAAGCATATTTAAAAGGATGTATCCTTTGGCGTAACGCCGAGGGTGGCTTAAAAGAGAAGTTGATGGGCGATTTTATTTTGCCCATGGGCCTAAAACCCTGTGGATTCGATAGGCTGTTACGGAATGCATGACCAGACAAAGTTGTGATACGGCAATAGGCTTCGGCCTACTTTATTGTTCTGAAGCAGCCCGATACTTTCTGTTTAACCTTACTCATTCTCAGGTCGCGTTCGGCTCGGTTGTTTGTAATGAGGGCCTTTGGCAAAGAGATCATCCGGGCAACCAAGAGATTCACCACACAGCCCTTGATCCCAGGACCATACTGCAGGGGGCCTTGCATATCTTCAGGAAAACGCCCTTTGCTTTGCATCCTGCACCGGGGGATACTTTGATTTTGGCGTCTACATGACTGACGACCTTCTCGAAAATGATATTGATCTTTGTACGCCACTCATATTCGACACAGACAACGTCGCTCAAATTTTCACCACAGCACTGACAATCGCTAACCTTTCTCAGGGATTGTTTGTTGACGCCTGGCATGGCGTTAGGCCTCTTCCAGAGCTTCGACAGCCATTATGGAAGAAAGCACGGCCAGACGCTCTGAGCGAGGCAGTGCCTGATAGCGCCTGCCCCAGCTTTGTGCCTTGCGTTTGATCCGTTGCCGGTCGGTAAAATTTTTACCCGCATAGCGGCACCAGTGTACCCGGTCAGGAACGAAGTTGAACCAGAGCTTTTCGGTTCGAACACCTGCCTGGTTCATCACCTGCAACTCAAGCTTACCCCAATCCGGTAACAGTTCATCGTAGAGATCAGAGGGATAACCGGACAATATTACCGAACAGGGAAGTGCCTTGAGAATCGTAAGCAACTCAATATGATCCTGCTGCTCATAGTCAAAACGGTATCGACGAGATGAGCTGCGGGTGTAGTGAAGATAGGGCGGGTCGCAGTACACCAGCTCACGGCCACGATAGACATAGTCAGAAAGAAACCGGTGTGCACAGCCATGTATCTTTTCAACTGGATAATCACACTCAAAGGCTGCAAGTGGCTTTGGATCAAGATCAATGGCTATATTGAGCAATGCGGCGGGCTTGCGACGCATGATCGCGCCACCACCCAGGTGGGTCTCGATATAGGTGTCATGAGGTGGCATCATAGCGATAATGGGTTGACACAAACCCGATGTTGCCTTTGAT
>PDWI01001458.1_pt1 | contig 37272 bp, 35 predicted proteins | sample 1430891 | NCBI WGS metagenome assembly PDWI01 (sample SAMN01162508, study PRJNA174530) | Oral metagenome, whole genome shotgun sequencing project. | biome: Marine environment; feature: Marine mammal; material: Swab sample of the gingival sulcus; isolation source: swab sample of gingival sulcus... | reverse complement strand
CCCTGCAACCCGACCCGAAAGCGGCGCATCCCCTACGACTTCGAGGCCTACAAGGTACGAAACACCGTCGAGCGATGCTTCAACAAGCTCAAACACTTCCGACGCATCGCAACCCGCTTCGACAGACGCGCCATCTACTTTCTCAGCTTCATACACCTCGCATCAGCGATGCTATGGATGCGATAAATGTCGATTCGGCCTAAGGTTAACGCTTTAAGGTTAACGCGTCTGCATTCAGCTTCATGCCCGACGGGCAGGGCGTCCCGAGGGGGCCTTGGCTTTGGTCTTTGGCAAGTTGGGCGTTAAGGTTAATGCGGTAGAGGCAGCGTTAGGGGGGGCGTTAAGGTTAATGCCTCGTGGGGGATGTTCGTCTGAGAAACAACCCGGGTAAATAAATGGGCACTGACCCGGAAACGGCCAATGCCCGCTGTTTTCGCCCGTATCCGAAAGGCGCCGTTACTTCATTCCGCGCGCCATTTCAGTTCTTCAAGGAGTTCGTAAATCACTGGTTCCTGCACCCGATAGCGCATTTTGACCGACTGCCCATCGACGGGTTCTTGCGGGACACCCAGCGCATATTGCGCGATCGGTTCACCATTTTCGCCTTCGGGGGTATAGCGGATGGCATAGGCAAAGGTGCCGTCATCCAGGCGCTGCACATCGGTGATGGTGGCGGTGGTTTCGCGCCATGCGGCTGTATCCGGGGCGCGGCTGGTCCAGCTCCAATAGGCGCCAACAGCCACCCCCAGAACCACCAGCAACAGCAGGGCTTTTTTCATCATTCCCTCCTTCAGTTTTGTGGCAGTTTACAGGTGGCGGGGATGGTTTTTGACGCATAATGCACTTCGGACACGTCCAGCAGGGCATCATAATCCGCGGCAAAGCCTTCTTCGCGCTTGGAGGACTTCAGGCTGCCGGTTACTTGCGCGAAAATGGCCTGATAGGGCTTGCCAACCCGCCGGGCCTTGTCGAGGCTCATGGCGTTCAGCCGTTCCGCTTCCCGCTCGGGCAGCACGGCCCAAAAGCCCATCTCGGAATTGCAGGGGATGAAACTCTGCACCTCATGGCCGTAGGTATAAAGCCCACTCATCTTCATGGGGCCGCTCGGTTTGATCCCTTCCTGTGCGCACCCCGCCAGGGCAAGGGCCCCTACTGCAAACAATACCTGTCGTTTCATACGCTTACCTTTCCGATGCTTTGGCGCATCGTAGGGGTGCGGGCGGTGCGTGTCCATATGGGCGTATTGCGGACAGAACTGCGTCAAAAACCCTGAATGCGGGAAGCTATTGCGGGTGTGAAGGCGGAAAATGCTAATGCCGGTTGTATGCTTTGTCGCGTCGATTCTCCTGAGCGGGATGTCTTCCGCATTATTTTCCACGCTTAAGAAACAGTTTTACCGCCATGCGGGGATTAACCTTAATTTGTAAAATATATCTAAAATTGGCCTCATTTCCGCCGGAATTCTTATGAGAAATTTAGCATTTCTTCACATTTGCACCCCATTCTTCCCGCATGAATGAGGTGCGAAACAGAGAAATAGAAGGTGCTGCCCCATGCTATATTTCCGGTCCCCGATGGTTGAACCCAATTCGCCCGCCCCGGTTGCGCGTCCCTATCCGGTTGCGGCCCAATTTGCGGACACTCGCGCCGCGACCTGTCTTGCCAGTTCCGGCATCGCGCCGAACACGCCGGTGAAAACCGATCGCGGCATGGTGCTGGCCCGCGATCTGAAGCGCGGCGACATGGTCGAAACCCTGTCCAATGGCTTTCAGCCCCTGCGTTGGAAAGGCGAAAGCCGGGTGGTCATCAATATCGACGATCTTGGCGGAATGCAGCCGGGCACCCCGATCCGCCTGAAAGCGGGTGAGGCGGGTCTGCCGGAAGAGGCGGGCAATCTTGTGGTCGCCGCCGGGCAGCGCATTCTGACCCGTTCGGGCATCAATGAGATGCTGTTCGGTGAATATGAGGTCATGGTTTTTGCCGCCGATGTGCTGCATCTGTCCGGTGTCGACGTGGTTGAACGCCCGGCCGCCAACTGGGTGCATCTGATGTTTGACAATCACGAGATGATTGCGGCGGGGGGGATGTGGCTCGAAAGTTTCCTGCCGGACCGCGCCCACCTTGAGCGGTTTCACCCGGAAATCTGGGCCGAGATTCGCGAAGCCGTTCCGGCCCTTCGGTTTGAAAGCGGCGAGAGCCGGTATCTCGAAAACTACATGACGCTCGAGCCCCGCGAAGCGCGGCTGGTCGAGTTCCTGTAACGCATTTCTGGCAGGCAGCGTCAGAAAACAAACCCGCCGCAAGGCGGGTTTTGTTTTGCCCGCCCCGCATTTTCGCGTTTCATGCCGGTAGGTCACGGAAGGGATCAAAAGGCTCTGAACCTGAGCGGGCGTTTCGAGTGTTTTCGGAATCACTTGTTCGCGGCTTTTTCCTTCGCATATGCGCGGGAGCGATGCGGCGTTTCAATACAGCCGAAAACGCTTTAAACTCGGAGCGGGTTCAATGAACCTGAACCAATCCTTTCGGCCTTTGCCTGCGTATCCTGTTGGTTCAAGCTATTCGCAAATGTATCAAAGTGCATTCCGGTAAGCTGTTTTGCCGAAGCTGGACCTTTTATGCGTGGCCCCTTGCGTAATAACGGTGCCAAAACCGCTTCATTTCCCCGGCCCGCGCCGCCCTTAAATCAGTGCGAATTTGGCGTTTATGGCACAGGACCCCTGACGCGGGATTTGGAGCCAGGTCGCAGATGTCGGACGGCTGAATATCGAAATATCTGCGGCAAAAAAGCCGCCCTCGTGTCTAGAGCGAAATTGATTCAAATCTATCCATTTCTGCTCTAAAAACGGTGTCTGGTCGGCGTCAAAACAGAGTTTCAACCGCGGACCGCGCCGATTTTATGCACCTCACATGAAGCCCAGTTCCAGCCGGGCGTCGTCCGACATCATGTCCATGCCCCAGGGCGGTTCCCAGGTCAGCGCGACCTTCACGTCCTGCACGCCGGGCACCATGCGCACCGCATCCTGCACCCAGCCCGGCATTTCCCCGGCGACGGGGCAGCCCGGCGCGGTCAGGGTCATGGTCACGTCAACCATCCCGGCATCGTCGATGTTGATCGTGTAGATCAGCCCGAGATCGTAGATATTGACCGGAATTTCCGGGTCGAACACCGTGCGCAGCGCCTCGACAATCGGCTCGAAAAGCGTGTTTTCGGTGTTGGACGGTTGGATCAGGAATTCGCCTTCTTCAGACATCTGCGCCTCGGATTGCTGGCTAAATACACTGCGAGTGTATAGGGTGTGGGCACGGGCGCGTCCAGAGGGGATAGGGTTGGTTCCCTCGGTCTGATAAGTCGGGGATAGGGATATGATGCGGTTTTTTGTGCTTTTGGTCGCGCTTTGGCCAGTGGGTCTTGAAGCACAGGTGTTGCGGGATAAGATGCCGTTGGATTTTTCGGTGCATGGCAATTGGTGCGGCCCTAAGGCGGATCGCGGCGATGTGATGGACAAGCTGGATGCCATGTGTCGACGCCATGACCTGTGCGCCCGCCGCGAGGGGATTTTCCGCTGTTCCTGCGATCTTGCTTTCATGCAGGAGTTGCGCCATGCGCGCTGGCCCAATGAGGCGCTTTATAACAAGGCACGCGCGATTTATGAGGTGATTGCCCTGCTGCCCTGTAACACCTCCGAAGGGCAGCGCGAGAAAATGGCCATGGTTTATCATGACTGGCGCGGCGCGGTGGCGCGGGGGCGGGAATCGCAAGAGGCGCGGTGGGAGCGGTTCTGGTGGCTGGTTGGTATTGCACTTTCCGACAGCTATTGAGCGTTTTGCTGGTTTCGAACGCGAATTTTGCTGCGCGGTATTGCAGATTAAATCAGTTTCGCTCTAGACAGCCGAATGGCTAAAAATATCTCATATAAAGTGAATGCAACCGATGGCGCGGCGCGCGTTGGTGTTTTGTCCACTCCGCGCGGCGAGATCCGCACCCCGGCATTCATGCCGGTTGGCACGGCGGCGACGGTGAAGGCGATGCTGCCGGAGAGCGTGGCGGCGACCGGGGCGGATATTCTGCTCGGCAATACCTATCACCTGATGCTGCGGCCCACGGCGGAGCGGATTGCGCGGCTGGGCGGATTGCACCGCTTCATGAACTGGGACAAGCCGATCCTGACCGATAGTGGCGGCTTTCAGGTGATGAGCCTCGCGGATCTGCGCAAGCTGACGGAGAAGGGCGTGACCTTCCGCTCGCATATCGACGGCTCGCGCCACGAGCTGACCCCGGAGCGCTCGATGGAGATCCAGAAACTCCTCGGCTCTGACATCGTCATGGCCTTTGATGAATGCCCGGCGCTGCCAGCCTCGGAGGAGCGGGTGGCGGAGAGCATGCGGTTGTCGATGCGGTGGGCGGCGCGCTCAAAGGAGGCGTTTGGCGCGCGCCCGGATCACGCGCTGTTCGGCATCATGCAGGGCGGGGTGACGCAGGAATTGCGCGAGGAAAGCGCGCGCGCCCTGACCGATATCGGCTTTGATGGCTACGCGATTGGCGGGCTGGCGGTTGGCGAGGGGCAGGAGGCGATGTTTTCCGTGCTGGATTACGCGCCGGGATACCTGCCTGCCGACAAGCCGCGTTACCTGATGGGCGTCGGCAAGCCCGATGACATTGTTGGTGCGGTGAAACGCGGCGTCGACATGATGGATTGCGTGCTGCCCTCGCGTTCCGGGCGCACCGGACAGGCCTGGACCCGGCGCGGGCAGGTCAATATCAAAAACGCCCGCCACGCCGACGACCCCCGGCCGCTCGATGAGGCTTGCACCTGTCCCGCCTGCCGCTCCTATTCGCGCGCCTATCTGCACCACGTTTTCCGCGCTGGCGAGATGATCTCCGGCATGCTGCTGACCTGGCACAACCTGCATTATTATCAGGAATTGATGGCGGGAATGCGCGCGGCGATTGCGGCGGGGGAATTTGCACAATTCGAGGCGCAGTTCCACGCAGAACGAGCCAAGGGTGATATTGCGCCGCTTTAGGGGGCTATTTCCCTTGCTCGCCCCTTCAACTGCGGTCAATATGCCGCAAAAGGTTGAAAAGGCGGGGCGCGCCCCCCAAATCACAGGCCAGACAGGAAGTGCGGGCGTTGCCGGTGGTCGGGACGCGCGCGCTGGCCGAGACAAGGATAAAAGATGACCGAGCATAGCGCTGAAAACGCCCCTGAAACCCGCACCTACCCGGTGCTGCCCCTGCGCGACATCGTGGTCTTTCCGCACATGGTTGTGCCGCTCTTTGTCGGGCGGGAAAAGTCGGTGCGCGCGCTGGAAGCGGTGATGGGGGAGGCGCAGGAAATTCTGCTGTCGTCGCAAGTCGATCCGGCGGTGGACGAACCGGACACGGACGGGATTTACCGCACCGGCGTTCTGGCCACCGTGCTGCAACTCTTGAAACTGCCCGATGGCACGGTGAAGGTGCTGGTCGAGGGGCAACAGCGGGTCAAGCTGACGGAATTTACGCCCAATGAGGCCTATTTTGAGGCCCGCGCGCAGATTTTGGACGAAACCATCGGCGATGAGGCGGCGGCGACGGCGCTGATCGGCACGGTGGGCGAGGAATTTGAGCGCTACGCCAAGATCCGCAAAAACATCCCCGAAGAGGCGCTGGCGGCGGTGGCCGAAGCGCGCGAACCGGCGCGGCTGGCGGACCTTGTGGCCGGGCATCTCGGTGTCCGGGTCGATCAGAAGCAAGAGCTTCTGGAGACCCTTTCCGTCGCCGAGCGGCTGGAGAAGGTTTACGGGCTGATGCAGGGCGAAATGAGCGTCTTGCAGGTCGAAAAGAAGATCAAGACCCGCGTCAAGAGCCAGATGGAGCGCACCCAGCGCGAATATTACCTGAATGAGCAGATGAAGGCCATTCAGAAGGAGTTGGGCGAGGAAGAGGGCGGTCAGTCCGAGATTGCCGAGCTGGAAGCGCGCATTGCCGAGACCAGGCTATCGAAAGAGGCGCGCGAAAAAGCTGAGGGGGAGCTGAAAAAGCTCAAGAATATGTCGCCCATGTCGGCGGAAGCGACTGTGGTGCGTAATTATCTCGACTGGATGCTGTCGATCCCGTGGGGCACGAAAAGCCGGGTGAAAAAGAACCTGGTTCAGGCGGAAAAGGTGCTGGATCAGGATCATTACGGGCTGGAGAAGGTCAAGGAACGGATCGTGGAATATCTCGCGGTCGGCCAGCGCTCGAAGAAGCTGAAAGGCCCGATCCTTTGCCTCGTCGGCCCGCCGGGCGTCGGTAAGACCAGCCTCGGCAAATCCGTGGCCCGCGCCACCGGGCGCGAGTTCATCCGCATTTCCCTTGGCGGCGTGCGCGATGAGAGCGAAATCCGCGGCCACCGGCGCACCTATATCGGCTCCATGCCGGGCAAGATCATTCAGGCGCTTAAAAAGGCCAAAACCACCAACCCCCTGATTTTGCTCGATGAAATCGACAAGATGGGGCAGGATTTCCGCGGCGACCCGGCATCGGCCATGCTCGAAGTGCTGGACCCGGAACAAAACTCGACTTTCGTCGATCACTATCTTGAGGTGGAATATGACCTGTCCAATGTCATGTTCCTGACCACCGCCAACAGCTACAACATGCCCAGCCCGCTCCTCGACCGCATGGAGGTCATCCCGCTGGCCGGCTATACCGAGGACGAAAAGCGCGAGATCGCCCGGCAGCATCTGGTGCCGAAACAGATCAAGGCGCATGGGCTGAAGAAGGGCGAGTTGGTCATCGAGGACGGTGCGATCACCGACATCGTGCGTTATTACACGCGCGAGGCCGGGGTGCGTAACCTTGAGCGCGAACTGGCGAAGATTGCCCGTAAATCCGTCACGCGGATTGTGCGCGGCGATGCCAAACAGCTTGTGGTCGGGCCGGAAGAGCTGGAAGACCTGCTGGGCGTGCGCAAGTTCCGGTTCGGGCTGGCGGAGGACGAGAACCAGATCGGCGTCGTGACCGGGCTGGCCTGGACCTCGGTGGGCGGCGATCTGTTGTCCATTGAGGCGCTGCGCCTGCCGGGCAAGGGCCGGATGAAGACGACGGGCACGCTGGGTGATGTGATGAAGGAATCCATCGACGCGGCGTCCAGTTTCGTGCGCTCCATCTCCCCTGAAATTGGCGTCAAACCGCCGCGTTTCGAGAAATGGGACATTCATGTGCATGTGCCGGAAGGCGCGACGCCGAAGGATGGCCCGTCGGCCGGGGTGGCGATGGTCACGTCGATTGTTTCCGTTCTGACACAGATTCCGGTGCGCAAGGATATCGCCATGACCGGCGAAGTGACCCTGCGCGGCAATGTGCTGGCCATTGGCGGGTTGAAGGAAAAACTGCTGGCGGCGCTGCGCGGCGGCATCAAGAAGGTGCTGATCCCGCAGGAAAACGCCAAGGATCTGGCGGAAATCCCGGATAATGTGAAAGACGGGCTGGAAATCGTGCCGGTCTCCCATGTCCGTGAAGTGCTGGCCCACGCACTGACGGAAAAGCCGGAGCCGGTCGAATGGGACGAAGCGGCGGAAGAAGCCGCGGCGGCGCTCAAGGCGGACCCGGAAGGGCAGGGCGCAGCGCATCATTGAGGCGCGGATGGCGATTAGAAGCGGGCGTGCCGGGGGTGCGCCCGTTTTGCTTCAGGTGACTGGAACTTACGGCGAATCCCGCCTATTGTTTTCCGAGAATGAACAATTTGACCCGAACCGAAGGGGAAGCGACATGGCAAGCAAGAGCAAACGAACGGCAAAACCGACCCGCAGCGCGAAGACGAGCAAGGCGCCGAGCAAGGTGGCGGCGAAACCTGCCTCGAAACCGGCAGCGCGGGCGACCCTGAAAGTCGCGCCCAAGCCCGCTGCCGTTGCCGAGGCGAAGCCAGCCCCGAAACCCACCCCGAAACCCACCCCGAATCCCACTGTCACGGTCCAGCCGATCACCGCCCTGACCCGCAAAGACCTGCTCGCCCGCATCGCGGAGCGCACCGAGGTCAAAGGCCGCGACGCGCGCGCGGTGCTGGACGTGGCGCTGGACGAAATCGGCGCCGCCCTTGTGCGCGGCGAGATGGTCAAGGTGCAGCCGCTGGGCGTGATGAAAGTGCAGCGTCAGAAGCTGGGCGAGGGGGCGGATCGGGTGATTTGCAAGCTGCGGCGCAAAAACGACCGCGGATTGGGCAAAGACCCCCTTGCACCCGCCGCAAAGGAAGGCTAAAAGCCCGCCTGCGGGTGATTAGCTCAGTGGTAGAGCGCTTCGTTCACATCGAAGATGTCAGGAGTTCGAATCTCTTATCACCCACCATTTTCCCACCATTTTCCCATCGGGATCGAGGAGGACGCGGGCCATGACCTTGCCGGAAATCATCGTGATTCGTCACGGTCAGACCGAGTGGAATGCCGAGCGGCGCTGGCAGGGGGCGTTGGACAGTCCGCTGACCGCGCAGGGCCGGGCGCAGGCGGTGGCGATGGGCCGGGCGCTGGAACGCGCCGGGATCGGGGCCGATACCCATGCCGCGTGGCGCAGTCCGCAGGGCCGGGTGCGCGAGACCGCCGAGCTGTGCCTGCCAGCAGACCTGCGCGCGATCATTGTGCCGGATTTGATGGAGATCGGCGTCGGCGAGTGGTCCGGGCGCACGGAGGCGGAGATTTTCGCCGCCAACCCCGCCTATGCAGACCTGCCGATGCTGGAACTCTATCAACAAGCCCCCGGCGGCGAAGGGCTGGACGCGCTTTGGAAACGCGCTGGTCGCGTCCTCGCCCGCCTGCGCCGCCCCACCATCCTGCTGACGCACGGCATTACATCACGTTTCCTGCGCACCCGCGCGATGGGCTGGAACATGGATCGCCTCACCGATCTGCCCGGCGGGCAGGGGCGCATTTTCCGCGTAAGTGACGGGGAACACAGCGAAATTCCGGTTTCCGAATAATTCTCGCCGAAAACCCCTTGCGCCCGCCCGCACAAGCCAATAAACGGGGCCGCACGGGTGATTAGCTCAGTTGGTAGAGCGCTTCGTTTACACCGAAGATGTCGGGAGTTCGAGTCTCTCATCACCCACCATCCTCCCCGCAATTCAGGCGTTCCAGAATTGAAAACGCCGTATCAGAACCAAAATTTGCGGCCTCTCCATCGGCATCCTGCTGATTTCGAATGTGAATTTTGATGCGCGCTATTGCAGGTCAAGTCGATTTTGCTTCAGCCGGGCATAGGCGCGTGATGGGTCAGGCGGAACCCGGCTGCCCTTCGTCGAACTTGATGGATTCGCCGCAACCACAGGCATCGGTCACATTCGGGTTTTTGAACTTGAAGCTGGCATCGAGCAGCGACACTTCGTAGTCGATTTCGGTGCCGAACAGGAACATTTGCGCCATCGGGGCAATCAACACCCGCGCGCCGTCCTGTTCCACCACCTCGTCGCCCGGTGCGGCTTCGGTGACATATTCCATCGTATATTCCATCCCCGCGCAGCCGCCCTTCTTCAGCCCGATGCGCAGACCGTAATGCCCCTCGCGGGCCATCAGTTTGGCGATTTGCGTCGCCGCGGCTTGGGTCATGGTGACCGGGCTTTTGCCGGGAATTCCGAACATGTCAGCTCCTATCTGTTCGCCCGACAACCCTACGCACCGGCGCGCGGCTTCGCAAGGGGCTGCGGGTGCCCCCAACGCAAAACGCGCCCCGGTGAGGGGGCGCGTTTTTGTGCATTTGAGCCGGGTCTATTTCTCCGGGATCAGGCCGCGGGGGCTGAAGCGCAGCACCAAGAGCATGATGACGCCCATGGTCAGCAGCTTCAGATAGGCGGTGCTTTCCAGCATATGCTGTTTGAAGCTGTTGTCGTCCGCCAGCGGCGCGGTCAAAAAGCCCAGCACTTCTTTCGAGATCGGGTCAACCTGAATCCAGAAGAACCAGATGATGAACCCGCCCAGCACCGCGCCCCAGTTATTGCCGGAGCCGCCGACGATCACCATGACCCAGATCAGGAAGGTGTAGCGCAGCGGGTTGTAGCCGGTCGGCACCATGAGCCCGTCCAGCGTCACCATCATCGCGCCGGCGATGCCGATGACGGCGGAGCCGAGGATGAAGACCTGCAAATGCCGCTTGGTCACGTCCTTACCCATGGCTTCCGCCGCGATCTCGTTGTCGCGAATGGCGCGCATCAGGCGGCCCCAGGGCGAGTTCAGCGCCATCTGGCTCATCCAGATCAGCAGCAGCAGCACGGCGGTAAACAGCACGCCGTAAGACAGCTTGACCAGAATGGTGGAGAAGCTCACCGGGTCGATGCCGAACGTGTTGGCCCACGCGACGACACTTTCGCTTTGCTGCAACTCGATCGGGTCGGAAACCGGGCTGGGGATGTTGTTGACGTTCTTCACCCCCCGGCTCAGCCAGTCCTCGTTCTTCAGCACCGCAATGATGATCTCGGAGATGCCCAGCGTGGCGATGGCGAGGTAATCGGAGCGCAGGCCGAGGGCGGTTTTGCCGATGGCCCAGGCCGCCCCGGCGGCGAGCAGCCCGCCCACCGGCCATGCGAGGATCACCGGCAGGCCCAGCCCGCCGAGATAGCCGGTTTGCGAGGGGTTGATCGCCTCAATGCTTTCCACCGCCGGGTCAAGGATCTGCCGGTAAATCACGAAGCCGACGATCAGAATGGCCAGCAAGATCACGCCGCGCATCCGCCCCTTCGGGCCAAAACTCCATGCCAGCGCCGCCAGCACCATGACGAAGGCGCCAAAGAACAGCCCGGCGAAAACCCGCGCCCCGCCCGCGGCCCACGCTTCGCCAACCGGCGGCATGGCGATCAGCACCGGGGCCAGCCCGCCAAGGGCCACAAAGCCCATGATGCCGACATTGAACAGCCCGGCATAGCCCCATTGCATGTTGACGCCGAGCGCCATGATGGCGGAGATCAGGCACATATTGAGGATGCCAAGGGCGGAATCCCAGCTCTGTATCATCCCGGTGCCGACGATCATCGCGGCGAAAATGCCGAACAGGCCGATATTTTTCCAGTTCACGCTCATACCGATTGTCCCTTAAAGAGGCCCGTGGGCTTGAACAGCAGGACGACCACAAGGATCGCGAAGGAGACCGCGAATTTGTAGTCGGTGGAGAGAAGTTGCACCAAGCCGTCGGGCTTCATGCTTTCCGGCAACAGGTAGGTCGCGACCTTTTTCCAGACATAGGTCACGGTCACCTCGGAAAAGGCGATGACAAATCCCCCCGCAATGGCGCCCAGCGGGTTGCCCAGCCCGCCGACAATGGCGGCGGCGAAGATGGGCAGCAGGAGCTGGAAATAGGTGAAGGGTTTGAAGCTCTTGTCGAGGCCGTAAAGGGTGCCGGCGATGGTGGCGAGCGCGGCGACGATCAGCCATGTCACCAGCACCACGCGCTCCGGGTTGATGCCCGACAAGAGCGCCAGATCCTCGTTGTCGGAGAAAGCGCGCATGGATTTGCCGGTGCGGGTGCGGTTGAGGAACCAGAACAGCGCGGCGACGACGATCACGGCGGTGACGACGGTCAAAACCTGCGTGGTTCTGATCGCCAGCCCCTCGTTCAGCCCGGTCATTTCCTTGAATTCGCGCGCCCGGATCAGGAAGCGCTCGCCATCGGCAAAGCGCTGTTCGTTCGGTCCGATGATCAGGCGCACCAGCCCGTTCATCACGAACATGACCCCGAGCGACGCCATGACCAGCACCACCGGCTTGGCCTTCACCTGCCGGTAAAAGCGATAAACCACCCGGTCCGTGCCCAGCACCAGAAGCGAGGTCGCCACGATGCCGAAGGGCAGGGCGAGCAGGGCGGTCGGCAGGGGGCCGAAGCTGATCCCCATGCTCTGAAACCAGTAGGTGAACCCGATGGTGGCCATGGTGCCGAAGGCCATCGTGTCGCCATGGGCGAAGTTGGAGAAGCGCAGGATGCCGTAGATCAGCGTCACGCCGAGCGCGCCGAGGGCAAGCTGGCTGCCATAGGTCGTGGCGGGCACGATCAGAAAGTTGGTAATCGCCACGAGGGCGTTAAGCACATCCATCAGAAGTCTCCTTCGCAGGTGCCGAAATAGGTGATGACCGACAGGTCGGTGGTGTGAACCGACAGCGCACTTGCGGCCCCGTTGCGGGTCAGCATGTAGTTTGCGCCGCCGTCGTCGGCGAACAGCACCGTGGCGTCGTTCATGAATTTGGTAACGCCGATTTGCAGCGCGCCCCAGCCGGTGTCGATTTCCTGTTCCACAAGGTTAATGTGCAGGGAAAAATCGGTGTCGGCGCAAGGCTCCTGTTCCACGCATTCGGTGGTAAAAAGACAGGTTACAGCGGGAGTATCGGCCGCAGCGGCGGGGGAAGCGAGGAGCAGCGCCGCCAGCGCGAGGCGCAGAGGTTTGAACCATGCCATCCGTCAGCCCCCCAGAAAGCTCTGGCGCACTTCCGGGTCGGCGAGGAGTTCCTTGCCGGTGCCGGTATGGGCGTTGCGCCCCTGCACCAAAACGTAACCTTTATCCGCGATTTCAAGGGCTTGCCGGGCGTTTTGCTCCACCATCAGCACCGGCAGCCCGGTGCGGGCCACCTCGATGATGCGGTCGAACAATTCGTCCATCACGATGGGCGAAACCCCGGCGGTCGGCTCGTCGAGCATCAAGACCTTGGGCTTGGTCATCAGCGCCCGGCCAACGGCAACCTGCTGGCGCTGCCCGCCGGACAACTCGCCCGCCGCCTGATGCCGCTTTTCCTTCAGGATCGGGAACAATTCGTAAATCTGCTCCATCGTGTCGCTGAAATCATCGGTGCGGATAAAGGCGCCCATCTCCAGATTTTCTTCGACACTCATGGAGCCGAAAATGTTGTTGGTCTGCGGCACAAAGCCCATTCCCTTGACCACGCGGGCCTGCGGCGTCAGCCGGGTCACGTCTTCGCCATCGAGGATCACGTGGCCCTCGCGCATGTTCAACATGCCAAACAGCGCCTTCATGCCGGTGGATTTACCCGCCCCGTTCGGCCCGACGATGACCGCAATCTCGCCCTTGTCGACCGAGATCGAGCATTGGTGCAGAATGTCCGGCCCGCGCCCGTAGCCGCCGGTCATGTCGACGCCCGCGAGGAACGGCAGGTCCAGCGGCGCGGGGGTTACGGTATTGTCCTGCCCAAGGCCGGGGACCATGGTGCCCTGACCCTTGGGATTGACGATGGAAGCGTCTTTGTTTCCGCGATTGTCAAACGTGCCGCTCATGCGTCCACCTTGTCCTTGTTTTTCAGCCCGGTGCCGAGATAGGCCTCGATCACATGCGGGTTGGCCTTGATTTCGGCCAGCGTGCCTTCCGCCAGCACCTTGCCTTCCGCCATACAGATCACCGGGTCGCAGATTTTCTCAATGAAATCCATGTCGTGTTCGATGACGACGAAAGTGTAGCCGCGCTCCTGATTGAGGCGCTTGATGGCGTCGGCGATGGTGTAGAGCAGGGTGCGGTTGACGCCAGCGCCGACCTCGTCGAGGAAGACGATTTTCGCGTCGACCATCATGGTGCGGCCCAGTTCCAGAAGCTTTTTCTGCCCGCCCGAAACCTCGCCCGCGCGCAGGTCGGCGATGTGTGAGATGGTGAGAAATTCCAGCACCTCATCCGCTTTGGCTTTGAGCGCGCGTTCCTCATCGGCGATGCGCTTGCGGCCAAACCAGGTGTTCCACAGGCGCTCCCCCGATTGCGCGCCCGGCACCATCATCAGGTTTTCGCGGCAGGTCATGGAGGAAAATTCATGCGCGATCTGGAAGGTGCGCAACAGCCCCTTGTGAAACAGCACATGCGGCGCCAGCCCGGTAATGTCCTCGCCCCCCATGGTCACGCGGCCCGATGTGGGCGGCAGCACCCCGGCGATGACGTTGAACAGCGTGGTCTTGCCCGCCCCGTTCGGCCCGATCAGCCCGGTGATGGACCCGTCGGCGATTTTCAGGGAAGCGCCATCGACCGCGCGAAACCCCCCGAAATGTTTGTGCAGATCATGCACTTCAATCATGAGTTATCCCTTCCAAAGCGCCCGCATTCCCCGCCTCCCGGCAAATCAGACCCGCCCCCCGGAGCCGACCAGCGGCCTGTCGGGCGATCCGCGAATCAAGAGAAGCCCCGTCGGGGCAGGGAACAGGCAAACAGCCCGGATTTCTCCGGGCTGTGCAATGTTGTCGCTTAGCGGTAACCGGCGGTGACGTGCTTGCCGCCTTCGGTCACGATCACGCGGTAGGAGCCTGCGGCTTCGCCCGGTTCGATCAGTTCCAGCGCCGAGCCGCCGACATAGTCGATGTCGGTGCCGGCGGAGATCAGCTCCAGTGCCTTGCCCAGCTCGCCCGGATAGATTTTCACGCCCGGCGCGTTGGCGACCGAGAACATGTAGTCCTTATAGACCATCGGGTCGGCGGTGCCGGCAGCCTGCATGGCCAGACCCATGATGGCGGCGGCGTCATAGCTTTCGGCGGCGTAGGGCGCGAGGCCGTTATAGCCGTTGGCTTCGCCGATGCCGACAAGGGCTTCCGCTTTCGGGTTATCTGCGCCCGGAAGCTGACCCATCGTGCCGTCCAGCTCGGTGCCGAAGGCGTTTTCGATGGAGGAGCCGATCATCGCGTCCGGCAGGTGGAAGCGGTCAAAGGCGCCGGTGTCGAGGGCGGCGCGGATGATGCCCGGTCCGCCCTGATCCAGATAGCCCGCCACGACGAGCAGTTCGCCGCCCGCAGCTGCCAGCGCGGAGACTTCCGCCGTGTAGTCGGCCTTGCCGTCCTCGTGGGCTGCGTTGATGGTCACTTCCCCGCCCAGCTTGGTGTACGCCGCTTCAAACGCATCGGCCAGACCCTTACCATAATCGTTGTTGGTATAGGTCACGGCGACGGATTTCACGCCCTCATCCATCAGGATTTGCGCCATCACTTCACCCTGACGCGCATCCGACGGAGCGGTGCGGAAGAACAGGCCGTTATCCTCGATCGTGGTCAGCGCCGGCGAGGTGGAGGAAGCGGAAATCTGCACCATGCCGTTGGGCACGGAGGCGTTTTGCAGCGCGGCAATGGTGGCGCCGGAGCAGAGGCCGCCGAAGATGCCGGACACGCCGTCCGAGGTGATCATGCGCTCGGCAACCGCCGTGGCGACGGAAGCGTCGGTGCAGGTGGTATCGCCGCGCACGGTCGAGATGGTGGTGCCATTCAGGAACTTGCCGCTGTCGGAGATTTCCTTCAGGGCGGCTTCGGCGCCGGAGGCCATGTCTTCGGACAGGCTTTCCGCCGGGCCGGTGAAGCCGAGCATGACGCCGATCTTGATTTCATCGGCAGTCGCGGAACCCGCCATCAGCGCGGTGGCCGCGCTGGCCAGCAACAGTTTCTTCATATGTCTCTCTCCCAGAGTTGGTCATGGTTTCGCGCCGGTCGGTTCCGGCGTCTGGCCCGAATAAACCCTGTGCCGACGAAAGAATCCAGCAAGAAACGGGTTGTTTTTCGATTTTTGCGTAATAATTCGGAAAAAATACCGCGATTTTGCGCAATAATTGCACTGCCGGGCGTTACTTTGCGCAAATTTTGCGCTGTGATCGGCGGGGAAACCGGCGGGTTGGGGGCGGCGGGGCCTTGTGCGGGCTTATTTCGCGCCCGGACCGACCCGTTCGCGGTAGGGCGTGGTCTGGAAATAGGTGCGGTAGCATTTGGAGAAATGGCTGGGCGAGACAAAGCCGCAGGCATGGGCCACCTCTGCCACCGGCATGTCGCTTTGTGTCAACAGATGATGCGCCTGTTGCAGCCGCAATTCCATGTAATAGCGTTTCGGTGAGCGGTCGAGATAGCGGCGAAACAGCCGTTCGAGTTGACGCACCGACAGGCCCGCTTCGGCGGCGAGGCGGGCGGGGCTTTCCGGCGCGGCGAGGCTGGCTTCCATGCGGGTGATCACGGCGGCGAGCTTGGGCGGGTAACTGTCTTTGATGCTGGGCGGTTCGGGTTCGGGCGGCGGAAAGACCTGCGCCGCCACCGCCCCGGCGACCTCCGCCCCGTGGTCGCGCGCCACCCGGTTCAGCATCAGGTCGATGGCGCCGCTGCGGCCGATCGTATAGATGGTTGCGCCGCTTTGGGAAATATCGGCGGCAATGTCGGGCAGCCGGTCTTGCAGGGCGGTCTGATCCGGCGCATCGCCGCAGTAAACCACCGTATCCAGCGCGCCCGGACGGGTATGGTTCAGCGCCGCATCCACCGCCACGCAGGTGCCGCAGGCCGCCTGCGCCGTGTCCCCCTCCAGCGCCACCCGCCGCCAGCCATAGGCCGCCCGGCCCAGATGCGCATTGCTCAGGCGCAACACCTCCACCGCCCCGGCAAAGCCCAGAAGCGAAAAGCCGGGCAGGAGCAGGAAGGCAAATTCGCGTTCCGCCTGCGGGGTTTGGGGTTCGGCTGTGGTCATGCGCGCGCCTCTTGTTGCAAGCCCCGGTGATAGGCTCTTGATAGACTCCGGGCCGTGGCCGGTTAATCGACTGTTTCGCAGGGCGCAAGAAAGATCAATAGCCGGGTGACGCTGCGAAAATCATTGGCCCGTAGCCAGCCCATTTTGCCTGTGCTAAGGGAAAAGTCCGCGAGCCCCGGTTCGCGACCGCAAAAAAGGGAGATGGAGATGCAGAACTGGAGCAAGTCGTCCTGGCGCGCGAAACCGCGGGTGCAGATGCCGGACTATCCCGATCAGGGGGCGCTGAACGCGGTTGAGGCGCAGCTGGCCAAGTATCCGCCTCTGGTATTTGCGGGCGAGGTGCGGCGGCTGAAGGCGGCGCTGGGGCAGGTGGCGTCTGGCGATGCCTTTCTCTTGCAGGGCGGCGATTGCGCCGAGAGTTTTGCCGAATTTTCCGCCGATGGTATCCGCGATACTTTCAAGGTGATGCTGCAAATGGCGATGGTGCTGACCTATGGCGCCAAGGTGCCGGTGGTGAAAGTGGGCCGTATGGCGGGGCAGTTTGCCAAGCCGCGCTCCGCGCCGACCGAGACCATCGACGGGGTCGAACTGCCGTCTTACCGCGGCGATATCATCAATGAGCTGGACTTCACGGAAGCGGCGCGGGTGCCGGATCCGGCGAAGATGTTGCAGGCCTATACCCAGTCCGCCGCCTCGCTCAACCTGCTGCGCGCCTTCTCGACCGGCGGCTATGCGGATGTGCATCAGGTGCATCGCTGGACGCTTGATTTTACCGACCGCGAGGAATCGGAGCGTTACCGCGCCATGGCCGCGCGCATTTCCGACACGCTGGATTTCATGCGCGCCGCCGGGATCGACAGCACCCGGTCGCAGACCCTGCAAACGGTGGATTTCTACACCTCGCATGAGAGCCTTTTGCTGGAATATGAAGAGGCCCTGACCCGCGAGGACAGCACCACTGGCGACATTATCGCCGGTTCCGGCCATATGCTCTGGATCGGCGACCGCACCCGGCAGCCGGACGGGGCGCATGTCGAATTCGCCTCCGGGGTCTCCAACCCGATCGGCCTGAAATGCGGCCCGACGACGACGGAAGACGACCTGAAAGTGCTGCTCGAAAAGCTGAACCCGCAAAACGAGGCCGGGCGCCTGACCCTGATCGCGCGGTTTGGCGCCGGGTCGGTCGGTGACCACCTGCCGCGCCTGATCCGCACGGTGGAGGCGGAAGGGGCCAAGGTGGTCTGGTCCTGCGACCCGATGCACGGCAACACGATCAAATCCGCCACCGGCTACAAGACCCGCCCCTTCGACAGCGTGCTGCGCGAAGTGCAGGAGTTTTTCGCCATCCACAAGGCGGAAGGCACGGTTGCGGGCGGGGTGCATTTCGAGATGACCGGCAAGGACGTGACCGAATGCACCGGCGGCGTTGGCGCGGTGCGCGATGAAGACCTCTCGGACCGCTACCACACCGCCTGCGACCCCCGCCTCAACGCCAGCCAAAGCCTCGAACTGGCCTTCCTCGTGGCGGAAGAACTGGCGGCGCGGCAGGCGGGGTAAGCCGCGTTCGGAATTAAACAACGCCCCGCCGGAGGATCGCGCGGGGCGTTTTTTGTGGACAGATTTGCACGTCAGGGTAGTGTTGCGCCGGAGCAATCTGGAGGTAATAATGTTTCGACGCGCCCTATTCACCGTAGCCCTTGTCGCCACGCCCCTTATGGCCGGTCCCGGCAAAGAGGCGTCTGGCAAAGCCTGTATCTCGATTGAAAATGATCTTGACCGCCTCGCCTGTTATGACCGAGCGCTGGGGCGCACCCCGGTTGAGGAGAAAGCCGCGCTGGAAGGGGATGTGGGGGCGTGGGATGTATCGGTTGAAACATCGGAAATGGATGACAGCACCTCGGTCTATCTGAGCCTGCGCTCTCTCGAACCTGTCGCTTGCAGTGCCTATGGCGACAGGCAGAAGCTGACCCTGCTGATCCGTTGTGTGGAAAACACCACTGCGATGTATTTTACGGGCAATAGCTGTCACTTTGCGGATGGTTTTGATGGATATGGCCGCGCGGATTTGCGGGTGGATGACCATTCCGCTTATGAGGTCCGTATGTTCGACAGCACCGACAGCAAAGCGCTTGGCTTCTGGCGCGGACGTAAGGCGATCCCGCAGATTAAGCGGCTGCTCGGCGGGGAAACTCTGCTGTTACGCACCACGCCATTTGGCATGTCCCCTTTCACCGCGAAGTTCCCGATTGCAGGGATAGATGAGGCGATCAAGCCCCTGCGTGCGGCATGTCATTGGTAACGGCCTGAGGGGCATCTGGGCGGAAGGCGTACTTGCCCCTTCCGCTGCTTTTTCCTTAACATCTCAGCCCAGATTTGCCGAAAAAGCCCTGAAAATTTTACGGATTGGGCAGATCGGAAAGGTCGTGGTCGACCACGAGGCGTAGATGGGCGCCTTTATGCGTTTTTTGGGGGCTCGGCTTTTCGGAGCGTGATTGCGGCTTTTCGAAAAACTTCCGGCTTTCGGCGAAGCCCGCGATGGCGGGGTGTTCGTGTGGTCGTTTTTGCTGCGGCGCTTCGCTCAGGGGCTTGGTTTCCACATCCTTGATCGAGAAGCGGCGGGGGGCGCGGCCGATGGCGCCGCGGGTTTGCAGCGCGCCGAGCGCCCGCGTGACCTTGCCCGTGTGGTCCTTCAGCGGCAGCAGGAGCATCTGCCCCTCCAGCGCGCCGCGGGTCAGCCCGCCGGGCTCAGCCAGCCGCAATCGCACCATGGCCGGGCTGTCCATCACCCGTAGCATCACCTCGCGCATTTCGCTGCGCGCTTCGGCGTTGAACAGCGCGGTGATCGGCATGCCGCGCACTTCCATGCCCATCAGGTCATTAAGGTGCATGCCCGCAAGGCGCAGCTTCGCCAGACCGGGGGCGATGCGCTCAAGGATGAAGGCAAATTCCAGCGAATCGGCAATGCCGCGCGGGTCCACCTCGGCGCGTGCAGGCATCAACCGCCCGTTGCGCAGCCCTTCCCAATAGGCCTCAACCTGCCCGATGGCGGGGAAACTGGCCTTGCGCCGCAGGGCGCCAAGGGACACGACATTGCTGTTTTTCAAAAATTCAATCTTCATCTTGCTTCTCCGCCTGACGCGGGGGCTGGGCCGGTCGGTCCGGCGGGCCCGGTTGTGGCGCTCCTTCTGAAGCCGGTGCGAGGGCACCTGTCCCGGCTGGCTTCCCGTTCCGGTTCACCCGGCGGGGAATGCTTACCGATGTCTTGATATATATGGCACATTTGTTTTGAAAATGGTGCAATATCTGAACAAATGGTTAATCTGGCGGAAAATGGCGGAAGCGTTGGGGGATGTAAGGTGAAAACGGCAAAGCAGGGGAAAGCGGCGGCGCGGCCGGTCTGTTCGATGACCGGCATGGCGGCGCTGCGCGGGGCACTTGGCCCGTATAGCTGGAGTTGGGACATTCGGGCGGTCAATGGGCGGGGGTTGGACCTGCGCCTGCGGGTGCCGGACTGGATCGACGGGTTGGAGCCAGCCTTGCGCAAGGCGGTGTCGGCGGAGGTGGCGCGGGGCAATGTGACGCTGAACCTGCGGCTGACGCGGCAGGACGAGGAGGGCGCGGCGGCGCTCGACGGGGCGGCTTTGGCGCGGGCGGTGGCGCTGGTGCGCGAGGCGGAAATGGCGGCGCGGGAAGGGGGGCTGGAACTGGCCCCGACCACTGCGGCGGATTTGCTGAGCCAGCGCGGCGTTCTGGTGCAACAGGCGCAAGAGGACGACCATTCGGCGCTGCGGGCGGCGCTCATTGCGCAGGTGCCGGAACTGATGGATCTGTTCAACCAGATGCGCCGGGCCGAGGGGGCCGCGCTGGCGGAGGTTCTGCTGGGGCAGGTGGCTGAGGTCGAGGCGCTGGTGGCGCAGGCGGAAGCTTTGCTCGACGCGCGGACGGCGGATCAGCGGACGGCACTGAAGGCGCAGCTGGCGCGGGTTCTGGAGGCGGCGGAGGGGGTGGACCCGGCGCGGCTGGAGCAGGAACTGGCGCTGATCGCGGTCAAATCCGACCTGCGCGAAGAGCTGGACCGGCTGACGGCGCATGTGGCGCAGGCGCGCGCCCTGATCGGCGGTGACGCCCCGCGCGGGCGCAAGCTGGATTTTCTGGTGCAGGAGTTCAACCGCGAGGCCAATACGCTGTGTTCCAAGGCCGGGCATACGGAGATGACGCGCATTGGGCTTGACCTGAAGGCGGTCATTGATCAGATGCGCGAACAGGTGCAGAATGTTGAATGAGGAGGCCATTATGCGCGGCGAAAACACTGGCGAAATGCCCCGGAAAGGGCTGCTGATCATCCTGTCCTCGCCCTCCGGCGCGGGCAAGTCAACGCTGGCCAAAAAGCTGATGCAATGGGACGAAAGCCTCGACTTTTCGGTCTCCGCCACCACCCGCCCGCCACGGTCCGGCGAAGAGGACGGAGTGCATTATCACTTTGTTTCTGAAGAGAAATTCAAGCAAATGGTGGCCGATAAACAGATGCTGGAACACGCGCATGTGTTCGGCAATTTCTACGGCTCTCCCGTCGCTCCGGTGCGCAGCGCGATCGAGGCGGGGCGGGATGTGTTGTTCGATGTTGACTGGCAGGGGGCGCAGCAGATCGGCACCTCGGTGCTGCGCGAACACGTTTTATCCGTCTTCGTGCTGCCCCCGTCGATCACCGAGCTGAACCGCCGTCTGGTCTCGCGCGGGCAGGACAGCGCGGAGGTCATTGCCGGGCGGATGCAGAAAAGCTGGGACGAGATCAGCCATTGGGATGGTTACGATTACGTTTTAGTTAATGACGACCTTGACGCCACCTTTGAGCGGTTGAAAACCATCATTCTGGCGGAACGGATGCGGTTGGAACAGCAACCGGCGCTCGGCGAGTTCGTGCGCGGCTTGCAGGAAGAATTCAGGGAGTTGGACACATGATTTATGCACTGGACGGGGTTCGGCCCGAAATGGATGCCAGCGCCTGGGTAGCGCCGGATGCCAATGTGATCGGCAAGGTACGGCTTGGCGCGAAGGCGAGCGTCTGGTTTTCGGTGACGCTGCGGGGCGACAATGAGTGGATCGAGATCGGCACGGGCAGCAACATTCAGGAAAATGTTGTCGGGCACACCGATCCGGGCTTTCCGCTGATCGTGGGCGAGAATGTCACGGTGGGGCACAAGGCGACGATCCACGGCTGCGAAATCGGCGACGGCTCGCTGATCGGCATGGGGGCGACGCTGCTCAACGGCGCCAGGATCGGCAAGGGCTGCCTGATCGGGGCCGGGGCGCTGATCACGGAAGGCAAGGTGATCCCGGACGGGTCGATGGTGCTGGGCGCGCCCGGCAAGGTGGTGCGCCAGCTTGATGCGACGGTGCAGGCGCAACTGATGGAAAGCGCGCGGCGCTATCAGGAGAACGCAGCGCGCTTTGCGGCGGGGTTGGTTGCGCTAGAAAGCTGATATATATCAGGGGTTTGCCGGGTGAAGTTAGGGTATTCTCTTAACTCAATCCACCCCGCGATACGGCTCGACATATTGCAGCGCCATGTCCCACGGGAAGAAAATCCACGTATCCTGCGACACTTCGGTGATGAAGGTGTCGACCTGCGCGCGGCCTTTCGGCTTGGCGTAGACGGTGGCGAAATGGGCCTTGGGATACATCTCGCGCACCACTTCCAGCGTGCGCCCGGAATCGACCAGATCGTCGATGATCAGCACCCCTTCGCCATCGCCCATCATCTCTTCGTTCGGGCTTTTCAGCACCTCGACCTGTCCGCGCTCCTGATGGTGGTAGGATTTGACGGAGATCGTGTCGACGGTGCGGATGTCCAGCTCGCGCGACACGATCATCGCCGGGGCCATGCCGCCGCGGGTGATGGCCACCACCGCGCGCCACGCGCCGTTATCCGGCCCATGTCCGTCCAGCCGCCAGGCCAGCGCGCGCGAATCGCGGTGGATCTGATCCCAGGAAATGTGGAAGCCTTTTTCGTGTGGCAGACGGTCGGTCATCGGGTGTTCCTTTGCTAACGGCTGACGATGATCGACAGCCCCAGCGCGCCCAAAAGCACGCCGCAACTGCGGTCAATCGCGTGTTTTGCTTGCAGATAATAGCTCCGGCTTTTCGGATTGGCGAGCAGGAAGCTGAGACTGCCATACCAGATCAGCTCGACCGCAAGCACGGTGCCGACGACGAGGGTTTTCTCGCCGAGGCTGGTTTCCGGCGGCAGCAGGGTCAGGAAAACGGCGGAGAAGAACAGGGCCGCTTTCGGGTTGGAAAAGTTGGTTAACATGCCGGACAGCACGGCGTTGCGCACGCGTCCGACCGGCGCGGGGGCCAGCGGGGCGCGCGCCCCGTGCCAGATTTTCCACGCGATGAAGATCAGATAGGCGCCGCCCGCCAGTTTCAGCCCGGTAAAGAGCCACGGCAGGGCGCGAAACAGCGCCTCCACCCCGGCGAAGGCAAACACCGCCCACAGCGCCGCCGCAACGCTCAGGCCCAGCCCGAAAAGCAGCGCCTCGGCGCGGGTCTTGGTGAAGCTGGTCTGCATCAGGCGCAGCACGGCAGGGCCGGGGCTGATCAGCGCCAGCGCCTGCGCGGCGACCAACAGGGCAAGGTGCTGCGCCGTCATGGCTTATTTGCGTCCGGAAACCGCGTCGATATCGGGGGCGTCGACCGCTTTCATGCCAACAACGTGATAGCCGGCGTCGACATGGTGGGTCTCGCCGGTAACACCGGATCCGAGATCAGACAGCAGGTAAAGCGCGGAATTGCCCACGTCCTGCGTCGTCACATTGCGTCGCAGCGGGGAGTTCAACTCGTTCCACTTCATGATATAGCGGAAATCGCCGATGCCGGAGGCGGCCAGCGTCTTGATCGGCCCGGCGGAGATCGCGTTCACCCGGATGCCGCGCTTGCCGTAATCCTCGGCGAGATAGCGCACGGAAGCCTCTAGCGCGGCCTTGGCCACGCCCATGACGTTATAATGCGGCATGACCCGTTCGGCGCCGTAATAGGTCAGGGTCAGCATGGAGCCGCCATCTTCCATCATCTCGGCGGCGCGGCGCGCCACGGCGGTGAAGGAATAGACCGAAATGTCCATCGTCATCATGAAGTTGTCGCGCGTGGTGTCGGCGTACAGCCCGCGAAGCTGGCTTTTGTCGGAAAAACCAATGGCATGGACGATGAAATCCAGCTTGCCCCATTTCTCTTTCAGCGCGTCAAACAGCGCATCCATCGAGGCTTCGTCGCTCACGTCGCAGGGCAGGACAATCTGAGCCCCAAGGCTCTCGGCCAGCGGCGCAACCCGCTTTTGCATCACCTCGCCCTGATAGGAAAAGGCCAGTTCCGCCCCCGCATCCGCCAGCGCCTTCGCGATGCCCCATGCGATGGATTTGTCATTGGCCAGCCCCATGATGAGACCGCGCTTGCCCTGCATTAACCCGTTCGACATTGCCTGTTCCCCATTGCGTTCAACTCGGTTAAGCCGGTGTAGGCCAATCACGGTTGGGCTTCAAGGGTGGGCGGCGTTTTGCCTTCCCTTGCGGCAGGTTTCGGATGACAGGTTTCTGATCGCGGGAGGAAAACATGAGCGACCGGAGCGGAATTTTCGCGGGCGACGACCCGTTTCGCATCGCGCAGGACTGGCTGGATGAGGCGGAGGCGGTCGAGGTCAATGATCCGAATGCCATTGCGCTGGCCACGGTCGATGCAGAGGGGATGCCGAATGTGCGCATGGTGCTGCTGAAGGAGATCGAAGCGGCGGCGTTTGTGTTCTATACCAATTACGGTTCCGCCAAGGCGCGGGAGCTGGAAAGCGCGGGCAAGGCGGCGTTTGTGCTGCACCACAAGACCCTGCGCCGGCAAATCCGGGTGCGCGGCACCATCGCGCGCGAGGAGGGGCCGCAGGCGGATGCCTATTACAAATCCCGCTCGCTGAAGTCGCGGCTCGGCGCCTGGGCCTCGAAACAGAGCCAGCCGCTTTCCTCGCGCGCCGCCCTGATGGCGGAGGTGGCGCGGGTTACGGCGGAGCAGGGGCCAAACCCGCCGCGCCCGCCGTTTTGGGGGGGCTACCGCCTCACCCCGCTGGAGATCGAGTTCTGGGCCGATGGACCGTTTCGTTTGCATGACCGCTTCCGCTGGAGCCGCCAAACTCCGGCGGAGCCTTGGGAAATCACCCGTTTAATGCCGTGACGCGGGGTCGATTGCGCGGAAAACGGTTGGTTGCCCATTGCAATACCCGTTCGGGTTGGACCATACCGGGGGTGGGATGTGAACAACGTGGGTAACTATGACGGGACAAAACGATAGCGGGGATCGCCGGGAGGTTGAGGGCCATGTGAAATGGTTCGATCCGACCAAGGGATTCGGATTCGTGATTGCCGATGACGGCGGCGACGACATTCTTTTGCATGCCAATGTGCTGCGCAATTTCGGGCAAAACTCGATTGCAGACGGCGCATGGGTGCAACTGGTGGTGCAGCCAACGCGGCGCGGCATTCAGGCGGTAGAGGTGCTGGCCATTGAGCCGCCGGATTATGCCGATGATGACGGCTTTGAGGAGGACGACGTTGACCTGAGCGATGCCGGGCCGCTGGAACCGGCGCGGGTCAAGTGGTTCGACAAGGCCAAGGGCTTTGGTTTTGCCAATGCCTTCGGCCGGCCAGAGGATGTGTTCATCCATGTCGAGGTGCTGCGCCGCTCGGGCTTTGCCGATCTGCAACCGGGCGAAGCGATTGCGGTGCGGGTGCGGGACGGGGAACGTGGCCGGATGGCGGTGCAGATCCGGGCCTGGGACGTGGCGCTGGACGCGGAGTGAGGGGGCTGCGCCATATGCTTGCCGGGCTGCTGTTCTGGCTGATCGCGCTGCCGGTTTGGGCGGAGGACTGCTCCGGCGCGCTGGAACTGTCCGGCGATTGGGGGTGGGCGCGCTTTGATGTCGAACTGGCGCTGGACCCGGAGAGCCGGGCGCGCGGGCTGATGCACCGCGAGGCGCTGGGGGCGCGGCAGGGCATGCTGTTTGTCTATCCCCGTCCCGGCCACCCGGCCTTCTGGATGAAAAACACCCTGATCGCGCTGGACATGCTGTTTATCGGCAAGGACGGCGTGATCCGGCGCATCAAACACCGCGCGCAGCCGGGCGACCTGACGCCGGTCGATGGCGGGCCGGGGGTGCTGGCGGTTCTGGAGATCCGCGGCGGGCTGGCGGCGACGCTCGGGGTAGCGCCGGGGGACCGGGTGCAGCATCCGGCCTTCACACCGGCGGGCGCTTTAAGCGCGGATTGGCCTTGCGAGGTCAAATAGGGCTTTTCACCGCGCGGCCTTGCGGTTAGAAGGCGCGCAGTCGGGGCGTAGCGCAGCCTGGTAGCGCGACGGTTTTGGGTACCGTAGGTCGCAAGTTCGAATCTTGCCGTCCCGACCATTTCTCCGGTTTTGCACCAATCTATTCGAATCCGAAATCGCGACCCCTATATGTAGCGCGGGTGCGATTTTTCCGCGCCAGATATGGTAGCGTTTCGAGTTGATTCCTGTCTTTTTCCAACCTTGCCGCTACGATCCCCGCTTGCCTGTGACATGAAAGCCGCGCCTGAAACGGGGGGCGGGCGCGGGCGGCGGCAAAGCGATAGGGCGTGTAAAACAAGGCCCATTGGCGTGAAGTGGTTGATAAAACACGAGAACCTTTCGCGACGCACAACCCTTGCGAGAATCCCGGAAGCGCAATGAAAATACGTCAAGCGGAAAAGCATCGAAAATTGCAAATAAACCCCGTTGACCCGCCCCCCGGATTTGCGCCAATTTGTGCGCGTCGGGCGATTTGCCACTAAATGTTGTGGTGCCGCGCGGACAAGGGATGAAAGCAAACATACAGGCGATCTTCTGTAAACCGGGGATCTGACACCTTCGCGTCAAGGCGAGGGACACGCTTTCTTTGTCTGTTCAACCCGGCAGGAGTGATTGCGTTTCGGCCTTAATCTCGGAAGGTCGGACACCGGGAGTGTTTGAGAAAGGAAGTCTGGGGCAATGAGAATCGAGCGGAAGTTTACGCGGGCCGGGCAGGACGCTTATGCGGATATGGAATTCACCTATACGTCGTCGGAGATTCGCAATCCCGACGGTTCGCTGGTGTTTCAGCTCGATAATGTCGAGGTGCCCGAGGGCTGGTCCGGAGTGGCTGCCGATGTGATTGCGCAGAAATATTTCCGCAAGGCGGGGGTTCCGGCGATCACCAAACGGGTGCCGGAAGACGGGGTGCCGCACTTCCTCTGGCGCTCGGTGCCCGATGAGGCGGCGCTGGCGGAACTGCCGAAGGGAGAGCGCTTTGTCGGCGAGACCTCGGCCAAGCAGGTCTTTGACCGGCTGGCGGGCGCCTGGGCCTATTGGGGCTGGAAGGGCGGCTATTTCTCCACCGAAGAAGACGCGCAGGCCTATTTCGACGAGATGCGTTACATGCTCGCCGCGCAGATGGCTGCGCCCAATTCGCCGCAATGGTTCAACACCGGCCTGCACTGGGCCTACGGCATCGACGGCCCGTCGCAGGGGCATTACTACGTTGATTTTGAAACCAAAGAGCTGACCAAATCCGCCTCCGCCTATGAGCATCCGCAGCCCCATGCCTGCTTCATCCAGTCCATCGGCGACGACCTCGTGGGCGAGGGCGGCATTATGGATCTGTGGGTGCGCGAGGCGCGGCTGTTCAAATACGGCTCCGGCACCGGCACCAACTTCTCCAGCCTGCGCGCCGCCGAAGAGCCGCTGTCCGGCGGGGGTAAATCCTCCGGCCTGATGGGCTTTCTCAAGATCGGCGACCGCGCGGCCGGGGCGATCAAATCCGGGGGCACCACGCGACGCGCCGCCAAGATGGTGATCGTCGATGCGGACCACCCGGATATCGAGGAATACATCAACTGGAAGGTGAAGGAAGAGCAGAAGGTGGCGTCCCTCGTCGCCGGGTCGAAGATGCACGAAGCGCATCTGAACGCGATTTTTGACGCCATTCAGGGCTGGGACGGCACCGAGGAGGGCGCGACCGACCCGAAGGTCAATCCGGCGCTGAAATCCGCCATCCGCGCGGCGAAAAAGGTCGCCATTCCAGAGAATTACGTCAAGCGGGTGCTGGATTATGCCCGTCAGGGCTATGCCTCGATCGAATTCCCGACCTATGACACCGATTGGGACAGCGAGGCTTACGCCACGGTTTCGGGTCAGAACTCGAACAACTCGGTGCGCGTGACCGATGCCTTCCTGAAGGCGGTGCAGAGGGATGCCGACTGGGAGCTGATCCGGCGCACCGATGGCACCGTGGCCAAGACCATCAAGGCGCGTGATCTGTGGGAACAGATCGGCCACGCTGCCTGGGCCTGCGCCGATCCGGGCATCCAGTATCACGACACGATCAACGCCTGGCATACCTGCCCGGAAGACGGCCCGATTCGCGGCTCCAACCCGTGTTCGGAATATATGTTCCTCGATGATACGGCTTGTAACCTCGCCTCAATGAACCTGCTGACCTTCCTTAAAGGTCAAAATTTCGACGCCACCGGCTATGCCCACGCGACCCGGCTCTGGACCATCACGCTGGAAATCTCCGTCACCATGGCGCAGTTCCCCTCCAAGGAAATCGCGCAATTATCCTATGATTTTCGCACCTTGGGGCTGGGATACGCCAATATCGGCGGGCTGCTGATGAACCTCGGCATCGCCTATGACAGCCCGGAAGGCCGGGCGCTGGCGGGGGCGCTGACCGCGATCATGACCGGCACCGCGTATGCCACCTCCGCCGAAATGGCGAGCGAGCTTGGCCCGTTTGACGGCTTTGCCCGCAACAAGCAGCACATGCTGCGCGTCATCCGCAACCACCGCACCGCCGCTTACGGCGCGACCGAGGGCTATGAAGGGCTGGCGGTCACGCCGGTGCCGCTCGACCTTGCCGGTTGCCCCGATCCGCGTCTGGCGGAGCTGGCGATGGCGAGCTGGGACGAGGCGCTGTCGCTGGGCGAGATGTATGGCTACCGCAACGCGCAGGTTTCGGTGCTGGCCCCGACCGGCACCATCGGGCTGGTGATGGATTGCGATACCACCGGCATCGAGCCGGATTTCGCCCTCGTCAAATTCAAGAAACTGGCGGGCGGCGGCTTCTTCAAGATCATCAACCGTTCGGTGCCTGCTGCTCTGGAAACGCTGGGCTATTCTTCGGCCGAGATTGAGGAAATCATCGCCTATGCGGTCGGGCATGGCAGCCTGGGCAACGCGCCGGGGATCAACACCTCGACCCTGATGCAGAAGGGCTTTGGTGAGGCGGAGCTGGCGCTGCTGGAGGACGGGCTGAAAGGCGCCTTCGACATTCGCTTCCTGTTCAACCAGTGGACGCTAGGTGAGGAATTCTGCAAGGAAAATCTTGGGCTTACGGACGAACAACTCAACGATCCGACCTTCTCCATCCTGACCCATCTGGGCTTTTCCAAGGGCGATATTGACGCCGCCAACGACCACGCGCTCGGCACCATGACGCTCGAAGGCGCGCCCTTCCTGAAGGAAGAGCATTACCCGGTGTTTGACTGTGCCAATGTCTGCGGCAAGAAGGGCACGCGCTACCTCTCCACCGAGGCGCATATTCACATGATGGCCGCGGCGCAAAGCTTCATTTCCGGCGCCATTTCCAAGACCATCAACATGCCGAACGACGCCACGATCGAAGATTGTCAGAAGGCTTACGAGTTGTCGTGGTCGCTGGGCATCAAGGCCAATGCGCTGTATCGCGACGGCTCGAAACTGTCGCAGCCGCTGGCTTCGGCGCTGGTGGAGGACGACGAGGAAGCGGAGGAGATCCTCACCACCGGCACGCCGCAGGAAAAGGCGGAAGTGCTGGCGGAGAAGGTGATCGAGAAGGTGGTGATCAAAGAGGTGGCGCGCGGGCGCGAGAAAATGCCCGACCGCCGCAAGGGCTACACCCAGAAGGCCACCATCGGCGGGCACAAGGTCTATCTGCGCACCGGCGAATATGCCGACGGGCATCTGGGCGAGATTTTCATCGACATGCACAAGGAGGGCGCGGGTTTTCGCGCCATGATGAACAATTTCGCCATCGCCGTGTCGGTCGGGCTGCAATACGGGGTGCCGCTGGAGGAGTTTGTCGACGCCTTCACCTTCACCAAGTTCGAACCGGCGGGGATGGTGCAGGGCAACGATTCGATCAAGAACGCTACCTCGATCCTCGATTACATCTTCCGCGAGCTGGCGGTGTCGTATCTCGACCGCACCGATCTCGCCCATGTCAAACCGGCGGGGGCCAGCTTCGACGATCTCGGGCGCGGCGCGGAAGAGGGCGTGGCCAATGTGCAGGAATTGTCGGAAAACGCCGCCAACCGCTCGCTGGAAATGCTGAAGCAGGTCTCCTCGACCGGCTATCTGCGCAAGCGACTGCCGCAGGAACTGGTCGTGTTGCAGGGCGGCGCGCAGGACGGGGTGGTTGCTGGCGGTGAGGTCGTGGACGCGGGTGCCGATCCGGTGACGGCGCTCAACACGCTGGTGCCGGAAACGGCGGGAGCTGTGGCGGGCGGGGCAGTTTTACGCTCGGCGACCACCATCAGTGCCGCGTCCAGCACGGCGGTTTCCTCCGGCACCGTCACCATGAGCGAGCGCACCAAGGCCCGGATGCAGGGCTTTGAGGGCGATCCCTGCGGCGATTGCGGCAATTACACGCTGGTGCGCAACGGTACCTGCATGAAGTGCAATACCTGCGGCGCGACGACGGGGTGTAGCTAAGGTGGGGTGTAGCTAAGCATGTAACGAAAGCAGAGTTCCCGGGCCGCTGTTCCCAAGTCAGATCGGCCCGGAAGGGTGCGGGATTTCCCGCCCGCGGATAAGGCCGCAGGCAAAAACAAACGGGCGGTAACAACGATGAGCCTTATCAGCAAAACTGGGCCCCTTCGGGGGCCCTTTTCTTTTGTTCTTTTGCGTTTTTCTTTTGTTTCGCGGTTCAGGCTGAAAACGCCTGTATCGGCGCTGGGGGTCGTGGCGACGGTTTTGGGCTTTTGCAGCTTTCGGGCCCGCCGGTTCCCGGCGGGTTTTGAGTATTTGTGCTAAGAAGAAGGGGGCGTCGGGGTTGGTTTGCTGGCGCCGACATCGCTGAAACGCCGTTTGGATTGGCGGGATGGGGATTTGCGGTGCCCGGGTATTTGGGGCTGGGTATTTGGGGCTGGGCATTCGGGGCTGGGCATTTACAGTTTTCGTTGAAGAATGTATCGCATTTTGAGCGCAACCCTGAGGAGGGGTTGGGCGTATTGTTTCAGGTTATGCGGGCAATGTGGGGCGCGTTGGTTCGGGAGGGAATTTGATGAGAAATGCGTTGGTTTGCGCGGTTGCGGCGCTGGGGGTGTCGGCAGGGCTGGCGCAGGCGGGGGAGTTGACGGTGGCGCATCCGTGGACCGGGGCGGATGGGGCGGATGTTTCCGCGCTGTTTGAGCTTTTCGAGCAGCGGACCGGGCATCGGGTGCGGCATGTGGGGTCTGACAGTTTCGAGCAGCAGATCCGGGTGGATACGGCGGCGGGGTCGGCGCCCAATGTGGCGGCCTTTCCGCAGCCGGGGCTGGCGGCCAGTCTGGCGGCGCAGGGTTATCTGACGCCGTTGGCGGAGGGCACGGCGGATTGGATTCGCGAGAATTATGCTTCCGGGGAGGTCTGGGCCGATCTGGGGACTTATGCGGATGAGACCGGCGCGCAAAAGCTGTTTGGGTTCATGTTCAAGGCCGATCTGAAATCGTTGGTTTGGTATGTGCCGGAGAATTTCGAGGAGGCGGGCTATGCGGTGCCGCAGAGCCTGGAGGAGTTGAAGGCGCTGACGGAGCAGATCGTGGCCGATGGGGGGACGCCGTGGTGTTTTGGCATCGGGTCGGAAGCGGCGACGGGCTGGCCCGCGACGGATTGGGTCGAGGACATGATGTTGCGCACACAAAGCCCGGCGGATTATGACGCCTGGGTGTCGAATGAGATGAAATTCACCGACCCGAAGGTGATCGCGGCGATTGAGGAATTTGGCTGGTTTGTGCGCAAGGATGCGTTCATGCTTGGCGGGGCGCGGGGCGTGGCCAGCACCGATGTGCGCGACAGTCCGAAGGGCCTGTTCTCGCTGCCCCCGGCCTGTTTCATGCACCGGCAGGGGTCGTTTGTGCCGTCGTTTTTTCCGCAGGGCACGGTGGTGGGCGAGGATGTGGATTTCTTCTATTTCCCGGCCTATGCGGGCAAGGATTTTGGCAAGCCGGTTTTGGGGGCGGGCACGTTTTGGGCCATACCCAATGCCAGCCCGGAAGCCCATGAATTGATTGAGTTTTTCAAGAGCGTGGAGGCGCATGAGTTTTGGATGGGGCGGAGGAATTTCCTGACCCCGCATAAGGGCGTCGATCCGCAGGCATTTGCCGATCCGAGCCTGCGCAAGATGAACGATATTCTGCTTTCCGCCACCACCTTTCGCTTTGACGGCTCCGATCTGATGCCGGGCGCCATCGGCACGGGGGCGTTCTGGACCGGCATGGTGGAGTATGTTGGCGGAGCCTCGGCGGAGGCGGTGGCGGCGCAGATACAGGCGCGGTGGGATGCGTTGCAGTAACCGGAGGCGACGATGTATCCGGTGCTTCTGAGCGGTGCGTTCCTTCTTGTCGCGGGCGGGGGGTGTTTGCTCTATTACTGGCTGGCCGGTTTGTTGCTCGACAGGTTGTTTTGCCCCGCGCGCGCCAGCCTGTTGCGGCCGTGGGTGTTTCTGTTTCCGGCGCTGTTTATGCTGGGGTTGTATCTCGTCTATCCACTGGTGGAAACCCTGCGCCTGTCGCTGTCGGAACGTCTGCCGGGGATGCAGTTTCGCTTTGTCAGCTGGGAGAATTACCGGCGGATGGGCCAGGACCCGAAATTCTGGGAGGGGTTTCGCAACAATCTTGTCTGGCTCGCGGTGGTGCCCGCCGTTTCGACCGGGTTGGGGCTGATATGTGCCGGGCTGACCGACCGGCTCCGCTGGGGCGCGCTGGCCCGTGCCATTCTCTTCATGCCGATGGCAATCAGCCTCGTAGGCGCGTCGGTGATCTGGAAGCTGGTCTATGACGCGCGCCCGGCGGGGCAGGAGCCGATTGGGGTGCTCAACGCGCTGTATCTGGCGCTGGGGGGCGGGGAGCCGGTGCATTGGCTGACGCTGGCGGGGTGGAACACGCTGGCGCTGATGGTGGTGTTGATCTGGATTCAGACCGGCTTTGCCACGGTGATCCTGTCGGCGGCGCTGCGCGGGGTGCCGCGCGACACCGTCGAAGCGGCGGTGATCGACGGGGCCAGCCCGGTGCAGATTTTCTTTAGCATTCAGGTGCCGCAAATCCGCGCGACCCTTGTCGTGGTCTGGACCACCATCACGCTGACGGTGCTGAAAGTGTTCGATATCGTTTACACCATGACCAACGGGCAATGGGGCACACAGGTTTTGGCCAATTACATGTTCAATCAACTGTTCGTGGCGGATGATTGGGGCGTTGCCTCGGCCTCTGCGGTGGTGATCTTGGTGATGGTTCTGCCGATCCTCGTCTGGAACCTGCGCCATTTGCGCGGGGAGGGGGGCGGATGAGCGGGCTGAGGCGCCGGCCAGCGCTGATCCGGGTCCAGCATGGGGCGGTGCTGCTGCTGGTGCTGCTCTGGCTCGCGCCGACGCTGGGGCTGTTTGTGTCCTCGCTGCGCACGGCGGATCAGATGGCGGGCAGCGGCTGGTGGAAAGCGCTGTTTCCCAGCGCACAAAGCCTGCGCCTGCGCGCCGCGCCCCCGCGAGATCAGCACCGCGAGGGGGCGCTGTTCGTCCTCGAGGGCGATCTGTTTGCGCCGGGCGAGGGGGGCGCGCTGCTGCGCTGGGGCATTGCCGCGCGCGCCCATGACGCGTTCGCGCCCGGCGAAACGGCGGCGCTGAAGGGCGGCGGCACGATCACCGTGACGGCGGACGGGCAGTACCGGATGGTGCGGACCGAAGCGTTTTCCGGCCCGCGCGGCCAGCGGATTTTCGTCACCCTGCGCGTCCCGCCGCAATTCACGCTGAACAATTACCGCCACGTTTTATTTTCCGGCGAGGGCGGCATGTTGAAAGCCTTTTATACCACGCTGGCCGTCGCCCTTCCGGCCACGCTCCTGCCCCTGCTGCTCGCCGCCTTTGCTGCCTATGCGCTGGCCTGGATGGTGTTTCCCGGCCGGGCGCTGCTGCTGGCCGCGATTGTCGGGCTGTTGGTCATGCCGCTGCAACTGGCGCTGATCCCGCTTTTGCGCCTGCATCTCGAACTGGGGATCGGCAAGGGCTATGTCGGGGTCTGGCTGGCCCATACCGGCTTCGGCCTGCCGCTGGCGATTTACCTGTTGCGCAATTACATGGCGGGACTGCCGCGCGACATCATCGAGAACGCGCGCCTCGACGGGGCGACGGAATGGCAGATTTTTACCCGCATCGTCCTGCCGCTCTCTTTCCCCGCGCTGGCCGCTTTCGCCATTTTCCAATTCCTCTGGACCTGGAACGACCTTCTGGTGGCGCGGGTGTTCCTCATGGATGCCAGCGGCGAAACCACGGTAATGACCGCGCAGCTTCGCGAGCTTTCCGGCACTTTTGGCGGCAATTGGGAATTGCTGGCGGCGGCGGGGTTTGTGTCAATGCTGGTGCCGCTGCTGGTGTTTTTTACCCTGCAACGCTACCTTGTGCGCGGGCTTCTGGCCGGTTCGGACAGGTAAGGAGGCGCAATGGCGGAGTTGCAACTGACCGGCATCGGCAAGACCTACGCAGGCGGCGGCACGGTGCTGCGCGGCATTGACCTGCATATCCCCAGCGGAGAACTGGTGGTTTTTGTCGGCCCGTCGGGCTGCGGCAAGACCACCCTCCTGCGGATGATTGCCGGGCTGGAAGAGATCAGCGCCGGGGATCTGTGCATCGACGGGGAGCGGGTCAATGACCTGCCGCCGAGCCAGCGCGGCATTGCCATGGTGTTTCAAAGCTATGCGCTCTATCCGCATATGACGGTGTATGACAACATGGCCTTCGCGCTGAAAATCGCCCGCAAGCGCCGGGCGGAGATCGACGCGGCGGTGCGCCGGGCGGCGGGGATGTTGCGGCTGACCGCGTATCTCGACCGCCTGCCCAAAGAGCTGTCCGGCGGGCAGCGGCAGCGCGTAGCCATCGGGCGGGCCATCCTGCGCAATCCGAAAGTCTATCTGTTCGACGAACCGCTCTCCAATCTCGACGCTGCCCTGCGCGGCGCTACCCGGCTGCAAATTGCCGAACTCAAGGCGCGGATGCCCGACCGCACGATGATTTACGTCACCCATGATCAGGTCGAGGCGATGACGCTGGCGGACCGGATCGTGGTGCTGGCGGAGCAGGGGGTGGCGCAGGTCGGGGCGCCGCTTGAGCTGTATGAACGACCGCAGAGCGAATTCGTGGCCCAATTCATCGGCGCCCCGGCGATGAACCTGCTTTCCGGGCGGCTGGCGCGGGCAGGGGAAGGGGCGGTGGTGGCGCTTGCCGGGCAGTCGGTGCAGACGGATGTTCTGGCGGCCCCGGCGCTCGCGGGGGAGGCCGTGCGCCTTGGCATTCGCCCGGAGGATTTGCGGCTGGCGGGGCCGGGCGACCCGGTGGTTTATGCGGGGCGGGTGGCTCATGTCGAAGCGCTTGGCGAGGTGACGCTGCTCTATCTCGAAGCGCCGGAGGCGGCCGACGAAAGCGGGTATGTCATCGCCAAACTGCCCGGCATTTTCACCCCCACCCGCGGGGAAACCGTACACCTGACGGCGCCCGCAGCGAAAATGCACCTGTTTCACCGTGGCAAACGGGTCTGATCGGACTTGCGGCGCGCCTCTGCCCGGCTTAAATCTGGTCCACCCATCGACGGGCGGAGAGCGAGGCGGATATGCGGGCGGAAACCCAGAACCATGTGGATGCAATCGAGAAATCCCTGGCGCTGTTGCGTCAGCGGGTCGGCTGGGAAACCGCCGAGCATCGGCTGGAGGAATTTAACGCCATGATCGAGGATCCGACCCTGTGGGACGATCCGGCGCGGGCGCAAAAGCTGATGCGCGAGCGTCAGGCGCTGTCCGACGCGATCACCCGCTGCAAGACCTACGCCACCGACCTGTCCGACAATGTCGAACTGATCGAAATGGGCGAGATGGAAGACGACGCGGAAGTGGTGGCGGAGGCGGAAGCCGCGCTGGCCAAACTGGCGGAAGACGCGGCAGCGGCGGAACTGGAAGCCCTGCTCGACGGGGAGGCCGACGCCAACGACACCTTCCTCGAGATCAACGCCGGCGCGGGCGGCACGGAAAGCTGCGACTGGGCCTCGATGCTGGCGCGGATGTATGTCCGCTGGGCAGAAGCGCATGGCTACGAGGTCGAACTGCAATCGGAAAGCGCGGGCGACGAGGCGGGGATCAAATCCGCCGCCTACAAGATCAGCGGCCACAACGCCTATGGCTGGCTCAAAAGCGAAAGCGGCGTGCATCGGCTGGTGCGCATCTCGCCCTTCGACAGCGCCGCCAAACGGCACACCTCCTTCTGCTCGGTCTGGGTCTACCCGGTGGTCGACGACAATATCGAGATCGAGGTCAACCCGGCAGATATCCGCGTCGACACCTACCGCTCCTCCGGCGCCGGCGGCCAACACGTCAACACCACCGATTCGGCCGTCCGCATCACCCACCACCCGACCGGCATCGTCGTCACCAGCTCGGAAAAATCCCAGCACCAGAACCGCGACATCGCCATGAAAGCCCTGAAATCGCGGCTCTATCAGATGGAACTGGACCGGCGCAACGCGGCAATCAACAAGGCGCACGAGGCCAAAGGCGATGCGGGCTGGGGCAACCAGATCCGCTCCTACGTCCTCCAACCCTACCAGATGGTGAAAGACCTGCGCACCGGCCACGAAACCTCCGACACCAAAGGCGTCCTCGACGGCGACTTGGATGCCTTCATGGCCTCCGTGCTGGCACAGGACGTGGCCGGTAAATCCCGCGCCGAAGCACAGGCGGAAGAGTAGGGGCAAACACCGCCCCCGCCAGCCTCTGCCGCCAAACGAAAACCATAAACCACCGCGCTACCCCTCCACCCACCAGCGCGGCGTTTGCCCTGTTGCTCCCCCTTCTTCCTGAAGCAGAAATCGCTGAATCTGTATCAAAATTCGCCGCCTCTCCATCCGCATCCTGCTGATTACAAACGCGAATTTTGATAATTCCATCAACCTGAAACCATTTTCTTCTTAGCAAAAATACTCCGGGGAGCCTGAGGGGCTGGCCCCTCAGCCCCGCCCCATCTGCAACTCTGGCGTTTGACAAAACCCCGAAGACATGGCGCATCCCGGAACACGCCCGAAGCCCTTGATTTCAGACACCCTCAAGGGCTTCAGATTGAGCGGTTTCGGCTCTGCCCCCGCCTGAACCACTCCCCGTTTTGGAAAGCCGCAAACATGCGCTAAGATGGCTGCATCGCGTCGCTTGAGAAAGAGGGAGCCGGATGCGGGATTGCGAACATCACACCAAACACCACGCGCGGACCTACCCGCCGTGCCAGCAGCCCCATGGCCCGGCTCTCCTCCACCGAGCCCACGCCCCCACGCATTCCCCACAGGAGCCCGCCGCATGAACCGTTATCTTCTTCTCATTCTTGCCGGGCTGTTGGTCTGGTTCATCTGGGACCAGTTTATTCCGCGCACCGGGTCTTGGCGGCAGAAGATGACGTTACATATTGACACCCCGGACGGGCCAATTTCGGCGTCGAATGTGGTTGGGGTGAAGTTCAGTGGGGAGACCAAAGCGTTCAGGTTGTTGTTTAATTCCACCACCAAAATGCGCGGGGAGGCGATTT
>PDWI01001457.1_pt1 | contig 37281 bp, 11 predicted proteins | sample 1430891 | NCBI WGS metagenome assembly PDWI01 (sample SAMN01162508, study PRJNA174530) | Oral metagenome, whole genome shotgun sequencing project. | biome: Marine environment; feature: Marine mammal; material: Swab sample of the gingival sulcus; isolation source: swab sample of gingival sulcus... | reverse complement strand
TAGACAATCACTATCCAACAAATATCTGTGGTCTCGAAACAAGCATATTATTTCGTCGCGTATATGATTAAAACATTTTTTCCAAGTTTCACCCTTTGCGTTTCTTAAACTCACATAAATAACAGGATATTTCCCTTGTTCGGATTTTATTTCTTCGTCGCATTGCCAAATTTTGAGGTCGGTAAATAATTTTTTATTCTCCGGCTCTCGAACATCAAAAAAGTAACGCAACATTGACAAGTTCAGCGTTTTCCCGAATCGGCGAGGACGCGGAATAAGCATAACTTGATTGTTACTGTCTATTACTTCCCTAATAAACAGACTTTTATCGAGGTAATAATAATTGCCTTCTATCATATTTTTAAAGTCGGAACAACCGAGTAGTATTTTTTTCTTTTTTCTCATTTTGCGTCTTATTTGGCGATTAAATTTTGGGGCAAAAATGTAAAAAAATACACTTTTGCCCCCTTTTAAAAAAAATTACAATTTAGAAATGATAGCATCTGCCATTTGGACTGTCGATGCTGCTCCTTTTTGAACAACATCGGCTTTACCCGACATTTTCATCATATCGTAAGTTTTAACTTTACCTTCTTTGACTACTTCTGCAACGGCTTTGCGGATTTTATTAGCAATTTCGGGTTTGTCAATAAAATCGAGCATCATCGTAGCGCTTTCTACCATAGCAATAGGATTTACGATAGAAGTTTCGTAGTCGGCATATTTGGGGGCCGAGCCGTGTGTTGGTTCAAAAACGCCAATTCCGGTATCGGGGTTCATTTGAGCGCTTGCAGCAAATCCCAAGCCTCCAATCAAACCGGCAAAACCGTCTGACACGATGTCGCCAAACATATTTCCGGCAACTATAACTCCATAAGTTTCAGGATTTTTAGTCAGCCACATCATTTGCGCATCGATGTTTGTATTCCAGAGTTGAATTTCCGAATATTCATTTTTCTGCATTTCTTTTGCCATTTGGTACATCATTCCCGAAGTTTCGCGGATAACGTTTGGTTTTTCGCAAACCGTAACCGATTTGTAACCAAATTTTCGTGCATAATCGAACGCTGCTCTAAGGATACGTTCGGTTGCTTTTTTTGTAAAAATTCTGGTAGAAATTGAAATTTCATTTTTCGGAGTGCTTCCAAAGTTCTTTTTAAACTTCGGATGCGTCAAAAATGCGTCGTAAATTTGCGCCGATGGGTCCGACCATTCTACGCCACCGTACAAACCTTCGGTATTTTGTCTAAAAATTGCAACATCTACTTTGGGTTCGTCGATATTTCCGTCTTTGTTGCGACGGATAAAATTCAGCGGATTACCTTCGTAAGTTCGGCAAGGACGCAAACAAATATCCAAACCAAAATGCTGACGAAGTCCAACGATAGGACTCGAATAAATCAGCCCTTTATTTTGCAAATCGGCAGCAAGTTCTGTGCTTGCTTCCTCTTTGGGTTTTGACGTAATTGCGCCAAAAAGAGCAATTTTGTGTTCTGCAATAAGGTCGATTGTGCGTTGAGGCAAAGGATTTCCCTCTGTGCGCCAAAATTCCCAACCAATATCACCTACTATGTACTCTGCATCAAATTTTGCTGCGTCTAAAACTCTAATAGTTTGTTCCAAAACTATTTGTCCGATACCATCACCCGGAAGGGCAACTATTTTTCTTTTAGCCATAATTTTATTTTTTCCACAAATATACATTATTTATTATATAAAAAAAATCAAATAGCCTAAATTGTTTTATTTTTTGAAAAAAAAGATGAAAAACGACGCTGTTATTTCAATTTTTCATAAAAATATTTATTCTCTCATTTTAAGATGTTTAAGTGAGGTAACGAAAACGGACATTTTTCTGTCATTAAATCCCATGTAGAGACGTTGCAGGCAACGTCTCTACGAGAGGGTGCCTACCACATCAGCAAAACATCTCCAACCTCTTCAAAATATCCACCGGTTTTAAATTTTCCGGATATTCGCCAAACATAAACTCCCATTGGCAATTTTTTACCGTTTTTGGTTCCGTCCCAATAATTATTCAAAAAATCATTTGTTTTGAACACCATTCGCCCGTATCGGTTGTATATTTCGATATTACAATTTTCAACCATATTATAAACAGGCTGGAATAAGTCATTTTGGGCATCGCCATTGGGAGTAAAGGCATTTGGCAGCCTGATAAATACGCTGTCGGTTACGAAAACCATATCATGTATTGTCAGGCTATCGATACAGCCATTAGCCGAATAGGCTTTTAGACTGATGTCAAAATTACCCGCTGAGTTGTAGCTAAAACGAGGAGCTTCTTCGGCGCTATACTGGCCGTCTCCAAAATTCCAGATATAACTTACAGCACCGGTTGTATAATTTGTGATAGCCAAACTCTGCCCCAGCGCCACAGTATCTTGCGAAACAGCAAAATCAATCTGAGGATTTTGGAAAGCTTCAACCACTTCTTTGTGCGAATCGATGTAGCCACAATATCCAAAAACTTTTAAATCCACCTCATAATATCCGGCATCGGAATAAATGTATTTAGGATTTGTATCGGTGCTAAAAATTTTATCATTGCACCACCATTCATACCTTAAACCATTTGACGAAGAGTTTGTAAAATCAACTTTCAGAGGCGCGCATCCTTCAAACTTGTTCATAAAAAACGCAGCTTCGGGTTCTACCGCAGTTATCATAATTTCCTTTGTGGCAGTATCGACACAACCGATGTCATTTTCGGCCGAAACCGACAATGAATACGTGCCACATCCGGTGTAGGCGTGAAAACTCGGCGACACAACATCATTAGTTGAACCGTCGCCAAAATCCCAACTGTAATTGTTATAAATGGTGTTCGTATTTGTTATTAAAACCGTCGTATCGGGGTAAAAAAGCAAAGTATCATCAACTTCGAAACTCAAATTAGGTTGCGAATAAACCATTATATCAACAGTAGCCGTGTCGTAACATTGCCCGTTTCGAGCCACAACTTTGGCGTTGAACACAATACCGGTATCGGTTTTGTTCAAATAAGCGTGAGTAGGATTTAACATTTCGGTAGTATCGCCATCGCCAAATATCCACTTAAAAAACACATACTCAACCGATTGTGTAAATTTCACTTCAAGAGGCGAACAGCCCTCCTGCGTTGATGTAGTAAATTTAGTAGCCATATTTTCCGGTCTGCCAACTTCGGCTGTGTCAGAATGAGCCACACAGTTGTTAGCATCAATGATGGTTGTCCAATACAAACCACTTTCCAATCCGGTAAAAGTATTTTCATTTTGAGTAATTGTATCATTCAAAATAAAAGTATAAGGAGCAACACCTCCAACACCGCTTACAATAAGCATTCCGTCGTTGTTACCGAAACAAGAAGTCGGATAAGTTTCCAAAGCCACAATCTCCACCTGTTCGGGTTCATAAATTGTTACAACCGGCGAAGTTCGGGAGATACAGCCGTTTTCGTCCTTTGCTCGAACCGTATATTTGCCGGCTTGCAAATCGGTGAACAACGTATCGCTACTCCAAGTTACGCCCCCGTCTATCGAATACTCAAAATTTCCGGCACCGCCAACAGCATTTAGATTTATTGAACCATCGGTCAGCCCGTTACAAGTAATATCAGTACCTTCATAAGTGTCCAACAACACCATACTCGGTTCTTTTATGGTTACCGCGCCCGAAGTCATACCACAGCCGTTTGCATCGACCATTGTTACATAATAAATTCCGGCATTTATATTTTCAAACACACTATCAGTCTGGAAATCAGACGAATTAAAGTTAATTTTTGTATAATTAAATTTCAAAGGTTCCACCCCGCCGTGCGTGTGAATAGTTATACTTCCGGTGCTATCGCCAAAACAAGTAGTAACGTCGGTGTGAGAAACCGAATCCAAAAACAAAGCAGGAGGCTGAGTAATATCAAGCGAACTACTAACAGTACAAAAATGCGCATCTCTGACAACAATTTCATAATGAGCAGGCGACAAACTCATAAATTGCAGAGATGGCGAGAAATTTACACCACCATTCACAGAATAATAAAGTTGCGGTTTTCCGCCGTGAGCATAAATAGTTATAGAACCATTGCCTTGTCCGTTACAAATAATATCATCGTGCGCAACCGAATCCAACACCAACAAATCCGGCTCCAAAATCGTCTCTTCCCAACCAATATCAACACAATTTTTTTCATCTTTTATCTTAATTTTGTAAGTTCCGGCGTACAAATTATCAAAAAAACCGTCATTTTCGTAATAATTTTCCCCATCGTCGATGGAATAGCTAATAGTGCCCGTTCCGCCGTACCCATTAACCGTAATAGAGCCTGCGGGCGAACCGTGACAAGTATCAACATCTGTGTGAGTTTGCCCGTAAATTGACAATTTTGCCGGTTGCGATATTGTCAGCGAGTTGGTCGTACCCGCCGGACAACCGTTGGCATCAACAACAGACGGAATATATCCCGTTTTTCCGGGTAAATTTTCAAACAAATTAGATGTTTGAGTTGTAGCCCCGTTATCAATAGAATAATTAAAAGGAGCTTGCCCGCCGGAAATGAAAAACTCAATAACGCCGGTGCTATCTCCGTAGCAATCAGCTATATTCGTAATTGCTATCGAATCAATAGACAACGAATCCGGTTGATTTACAACTAAATTTCCGCCACTCCAAATACAGTCATTTTCATCTTTTATAACAATATTGTACTCTCCTGCCCCAACGGGATTACTCTGTCCGACCCAATACGGAAAACTATTACCATTGTCTATGGAAAGTTTAAGTTTTCCGGTACCGCCCTCAGCGTTCACTATCATAGAGCCGTCTTCGTTTCCGTAACACGAAACATCAGTTCCCGTAACTTCCGTAATAACCAAATCGTCCGGTTGCAAAATAGTAACGGTGTCTCCAATAAGTTCGCAATTGTTGGCATCTTGTACAGCCAAATAATAATCCCCTGCCGGTAAATTGTCAAACATCGAAGAGCTTTGATAATCTTCGCCACCATTTATGGAATATTTATACGGAGCCGCTCCCAAACTTGCAATTATCTGAATACGTCCGGTTTGGTCGTTGTAACAATCTTTTACGTCGTAAACATAAGAATCATTAATTTCCAAAGGAAAAGGTTGTTCGATTTCAATTTCGGATTTTCTACGTTCACAACCATTTTCATCAACCACATAAGGGTAATATTTTCCTGCCGACAGATTTGTAAAATTGTTCGAGGCTTGCAAAGTAATCCCCGAATCTATCGAAAAACTTAAATTTCCGGTTCCACCTTTTGCATAAATACTTATTTCGCCATCAGAATCGCCGGCGCAACCGGTTACATCTTTAAAATTAACAGAATCTATAAGTAAAATTTCAGGTTGTGTAATATTTATAGCTCCGCCATCAAACGTACACCCCTTTTTGTCTCTCACCATAACGTGATATGCTCCGGCAGACAAATTTTCAAACAGTCCATTTTCTTGATAATCGATACCGTTGTCGATAGAATATTCGGTTTGCCCCGTTCCGCCAACGCTAACGATAGATATTTGTCCGTTTTTATCACCATTACAACCCTCTACATTTTTAGCCTCTATTTGAGTAACTTCCAGAAATTCGGGTTGTACAACCGTTACATAGTCGGTTGTATCCACACAACCTAACGCATCTCTGATAATTATACGATAATCGCCGGCACATAAACCCGAAAAAGAACTAAAACCATCAAAACTCGTCCCTTCGTCTATCGAAAATTCCAAAGGCGGATGTCCGCCCGCAACCGTAGCCTTTACAAACCCTTCGCAATCGCCAAAACACGTCGTAATATCTCTCTTTACCATATTGGTAACAATAATTTTTTTAGGCGCAAAAATAGTAACGGGCTGTCCTTCGGTTATACAACCGTTTATTTTATCTTTTACAGCAATGCGATACAAACCGGTGTCCAAAAAATTAAAGACATTAGCACTTTGGTAAGGCCCATCAATTCCGGTGATAGAGTACTCGTAAGGACTACCGGCCGGAGGGTCTTTTATTTCTATTTTTCCGTTTTTATTTCCGGCACAACCACTAATATCTTCTTTTTTTGTCGAAATATTAGGAATAGGCGGCTCGGCAACATTAACTTTTCCGAAAGGCACCTCGCACCCTCCGTCACTGACGCGAATACTGTAATCCTTGCCCGACAAATTAGTAAACGTATATGTTGAATTTGCATCTTCGACAAATTCAGCCCCGTTGTTGATAGAATACATATAAGGTCCAAATCCGCCCTTGATATTTATTTCAATTTCGCCGTCAGAATATCCACCGCAAGCAACATTTTTGGGCGTTACCGACTCCACATCAAAATCGGTTATTCTTATATTATCAATTGCCACGTCCCTCGATGTAGGATTTTCGGTATTTGCCTTAATTATTATTTTGACATTTGCCTTGCCGGCATATTTTCCCAAACATATTTTTGTGCTTAACCATTTGTTTTCGTTACCAAAAATATATTTGAAAACATCGTCTTTTTGTCCATCAACAAAAACCGAAACAAACAAAAAACCGGCACTTGTTTCGCCCCAAACGTGGTAATCCAAAGCCATAATTGGCATTTTTGTTGCCGTAAAATCAAAAACCGCCTCTATTTGAGCATCTTGGGTAGAAGTTGTATGTCCGTCGGATTCGATAAACAGATAAAACTCGCCGTCAGAAGCCTCCGTTGGTCCGGTATTTGGCGATGGAGTTGCTTCGTTTGTACGCGTCCAATCGAAATTATCGTTAGTCAGTTGTGTCCATATCCCCAATCCAGTCTCAAAACTTTCGGCATAAGGTAAGGTTTGTCCTTGCGAGTAAGCAAAGGATACTATAAATAAAAAAGCTACAAGAAAGGTTAATTTTCGCATTTTGTTCTGTGTTAAAGTTAGATATATCTTGCTATTTAGACAGGGCTATAAGCAAAATAGTTGCATTAATAATTATAATACTTCAAATCCGAAAGTTTATATCCACATCTGTCAAAGACAATGCCACAATTTTTGGGCTTCACCAAAAGCAATCTACATCTCTGTATATCAAACAGATACATATATTTTCAATCAAGCATTTGATGTTTTCATCACAAAAAAAACTGCGGATTTTAAGTCATAACAAATTTACAAAATTTATTTTTATTCAAAAAAAAATTTTTATTTTGGTCGAATAATTTAAAATTTTAGACACATTAATATATTAATAGCTTTATGAATATTTGGTTTTATGTAATAATTGCAATAATAGTTTTGAATTACGCCCTCTCGTCAATAGTTAAGTTGCTGAATGTAAGAGCATTACAAACAGAATTACCGTCTGAAATGAACGGATTTTATGACCAAGAAAAATATAAAAATTCGCAATTATACACCCGCACCAATACCAAATTTTCGATACTAACAAGTACATTTTCTTTTTTAATAATAATTTTGATGTTAGCCCTCAAAGGGTTTGCTTTTGTCGATTCGATAGCACAAAATATTAGTCCGAACAGTCCAATTTTAAATTCGTTGATTTTTTTAGGAATAATTTTTTTGGGTAATTTTATTTTATCACTTCCGTTCGATATTTATGATACTTTTGTAATTGAAAAGAAATTTGGGTTCAACAAAACCACGCCCAAAATTTTTGTTGGCGATACAATAAAAAACATTTTGTTATCGGTAATTATAGGCGGTGGAATTTTGACGCTGATTATAAAATTTTACACAATGACAACCGAAATGTTTTGGCTTTATGCTTGGCTTTTGGTGGCCGGATTTTCGATTTTTATGTTTTTATTTTATTCAAATTTAATAGTTCCGCTTTTCAACCAACAAACCCCTTTGCCGGAAGGCGAATTGCGCAATAAAATTGAAGATTTTGCCAACAAAACCGGTTTTACGATAAAAAATATTTATCAAATAAACGGCTCAAAACGTTCGACCAAAGCAAATGCTTATTTTACCGGATTTGGAAGCCAAAAAAGAATTGTTTTGTACGACACACTAATAGAACAAATGACTGAAAACGAGATAGTTGCAGTTTTGGCTCACGAAATTGGACATTACAAAAAAAATCACACGCTGAAATCTTTGATTGTCTCGATTTTAAACATCGGATTTGTTTTGTATTTGTTTTCGTTGTTTGCAAAATATCCGCAAATCTCGGCAGCTTTGGGCGTAGAAACTATCAAATTTCACATTGCGCTTATAGCTTTCAGCATTTTATTTTCACCTATATCACGAATAATCAATATGTTTGCAAATATTTTTTCTCGAAAAAATGAATATCAAGCCGATAATTTTGCAAAAGAAAACGGATTATCAAAAGACCTCATTTTGGGACTTAAAAAACTATCAGCCAACAATTTAAGCAATCTAACACCACATAAATTAAATGTGTTTTTCAATTATTCGCATCCTCCGGTTTTGGAACGAATTAAAAATTTGAAAAAATAATATTTTTTATAAAATCTAAAAACCGAATTTCACATTTTTAAATCCAAAGCTATAACATTGATTATCAGTAAGTTACAAAAATTTTTCATAAACAAACAAAACGCTGATTATCAAACCGTTACGGAATAAAACTTTCCATAACGCAAAGCCCTACGGATTTGAGGAAAAATAAAAAAATATTCTAAAAATTTTCAAAATTATTGTAAAGATTAACAAATAACTACTAAATTTGACCAATCAAAAAATAAAAAAAAATATAATAATAAAATTATGAAACTACCTTACGCAGAACCATTTAAGATAAAAATGGTTGAGGCTATACGCCAAAGTACCAAAGAAGAAAGATTGGAGTGGATAAAAGAAGCAAAATACAATCTGTTCAATCTGAAAAGTGATCAAGTTTACATCGACCTATTGACCGACTCCGGCACCGGAGCTATGAGCGACAAACAATGGTCAGAAATGATGCTTGGAGACGAAAGTTATGCCGGAGCATCTTCGTATTTCAAAATGAAAAAAGCAATTAACGACATTTTAGGTTTTCCTTACTTTTTGCCTACCCACCAAGGCCGAGCAGCCGAAAATGTACTATTTTCGACATTGGTAAAAGAAGGCGATATTGTACCCGGAAACTCACATTTTGACACCACCAAAGGTCATATCGAAATCCGCAAAGCATCAGCCGTCGATTGCACTATCGATGCCGCTTTTGACACCGAACTGCTTCACCCCTTCAAAGGAAATGTGAACATCGAAAAAATGGACGCACTGTTGAAAGAAAAAGCAGATAAAATTCCGTTTTTGATTATCACAGTAACTTGTAACTCTGCCGGCGGACAACCCGTTTCTATGGAAAACTTGAAAGAAATTAGACAATTGGCAGATAAATACAACAAATTAGTAGTTTTTGACTCTGCAAGATTTGCCGAAAATGCTTATTTTATCAAAAAAAGAGAAAAAGGTTACGAAGATAAAACAATCAAAGAAATCGTAAAAGAAATGTTCTCTTATGCCGACCTTATGACAATGAGCAGCAAAAAAGATGCTATCGTTAATATGGGCGGTTTTATAGGTTTCAAAGACGAAAAATTGTTGCGCGAAGCAACCGTCTTCAACGTAATGTACGAAGGTTATGTAACTTACGGCGGTATGTCCGGTAGAGATATGAACGCGTTGGCACAAGGTCTTGACGAAGGCACAGAATTTTCGTTCTTGGAATCAAGAATAGAACAAGTGGCTTACTTGGGACAAAAACTTGTAGATTACGGAGTGCCTGTACAAAAACCTTTTGGCGGACACGCAGTATTTATCGACGCGAACCAAATCTTTGACCATATCCCAAGAGCCGAATTTAGAGCCCAAACTTTGGCTATTGAAATGTACAAAGAAGCCGGTATCAGAACTGTTGAAATAGGAACTATATTGGCAGACCGCGACCCTGTTACCAAAGAAAACAGATTCCCTAAAAACGAATTTGTGAGATTGGCAATTCCACGACGAGTTTACACAAATAATCATATGGATTATATTAGTGCTGCTGTTGCAAATATCTACGACAATAGACACAATATAAAACACGGTTACGAAATTGCCTACGAAGCACCTATCCTACGACACTTTACAGTCGAATTGAGAGAGAAAAAATAACAAAAACCCCAAAGGCTATCCTTAGTGATAGCCTTTTTTCTTAGGCGTATTCAGAAAATACAAATCCCCCGATTTAAATAAAATATCATCGCTACACGATTGAGGTAAACCCCGTAGGAGGGATATATTGGTAGCCCCGTATGGAATGAAATGGAATGCGGAAATTAAAAATAAAACACAACACCTCCCATTTTTTTGACACCTAACATCCATTAACCCTCTGATTATCAACACACTACCCTATTCGCAATTCCCCCCTTAACATTAATGTCTGAACAAAATATTTATCATTCAGACATTAATAATTTAGTTGAGTTGTGCGCACTATTTAGAATTATTTATCCAATTGATTAAACCTTTTTGGTTTATAATTTCCATAAGTTTTTTGGGCAAAGGATTGAACTTAAAGATATTATCATTGACATAAATTTCGCCTTTTTCAAAACTCACATCTACCTTGTCGCCCTGTTTGTAGGCATTTACCACTTCGGGGTGTACAATTAGCGCAAGCCCTTGATTTATAGACGATCGGAAAAATATTCTATTTACAGATTTCACAATCACAGCCTTTATGCCGATATGTCCCAAGCCTACCGCCGGATGTTCGCGCGAACTACCGCAACCAAAGTTGTCGCCGGCGATGATAATATCGTCTTTTTGTGCATTTTTGCTGAAATTGGCATCAAAATCTATAAACAAATGCGGAATTATAGTTTCCGGTTCGGAACTCAAAACCTTGTAAGTTAAGTTGCCTGCAAACATCAAGTCGGTGTTCAAGTCGTTTACGTCCGAGTAGTTCCAAACGTTGTTTTGCCTACGGTTGTCGTCATCTTTTATAACCAAAGTTGGACTTTGTTCTATTTTGTAACCAAATTTTTCTTTGACGTTCGTAAGTTCTCGCGGGTCTGCAATTTCGCCTTTGATAGCAGAATAAGCCACAACCGCCGGTGATGCCAGATATATATTTGCATTTTTGTTCCCCATTCGTCCCAAAAAGTTCCTGTTGGCTGTCGATAAAACCGTAAATCCGTCTGCCGGAATCCCCTGACCGGTTCCCAAACACGGTCCACACGACGCCGAAAGCACATTGCCGCCGGCTTCAATAAATGTTTCTATCAACCCCTCGCGCAGAGCTTGCAAATATATTTTTTGCGAAGCCGGAGTGATGATAAGTTGCAGTCCGTCAGCCACTTTGTTATTTTTCAGAATTTTAGCGGCTTCGCGTAAATCCTCTATTCTGCCATTTGTACAAGTCCCGATAAATGCCTCGTTTATCTTTTTGCCGACCACCTCCGACAGCGATTTTATGTTATCTACGTGATGCGGAGCAGCCACAACAGGGAATAATTCATCAAGATTTATCGTGATTTCTTTGGCATAATTGGCGTCGGGGTCTGCCCAAACTCCGTCTATTTTATCTTTTCCGTAAAAATTTGCAAGCACTTCGTCGGGCGGGAAAACGGCATTTTTAGCTCCCATTTCCGACGCCAGATTTGCGATAGACATTCTTTCGGAAATACCAAGAGATTTTACCCCTTCGCCGTGATACTCTATCGACATATAGTTGGCGCCCGCCGAGCCAATCATTCCGATAATCCACAGCGAAATATCCTTTGCGTAAACACCTTTGGGCAATTTTCCCGTAAGGTTTATTTTCAGCGTTTCGGGAACCCTAAACCACGTTTCGCCACGTCGCCAAATACCGGCTGCTTCGGTACGGTCGATTCCGGCGGCCATAGCGTTGAAAGCGCCGGCGGTACAGGTGTGGCTGTCGCTTCCTACTATTATCATTTTCGGTTTGGCATGATACGACATTATCTGATGACAAATACCTTTGCCGGCATCGTAGAATTTTGAAATTTTTTGTTCTTTTACAAAATCCCTAACAGTTTGATAACTTGTTGATAATTTGGACGTTGTGGGTGGAGCGTTGTGGTCTAAAACAATCAGTAATTGTTCCGGATTTAGAATTTTTTCGCCACCCATTTTTTCAAAAGTCTTTTTTATACTAGCCGTGTTGTCGTGCGTCAAAACGATGTCCGGTCGCTTAAAAACGATTGTACCGACATCGGCTCCAAAGATTTTTTCTACAAAAGTTTTACCCATAATATTTTGATTTTCTATTTTTTGATTATAGCCTTTCGCGCCGGTCCTGTCGAAACGATAGAAATCGGCGTAGAGGTTGTTTTTTCAATGAATTTTATATAATTTTTGATGTTTTCCGGTAGTTTTTCAAATTCATTTATTTCTGTAATGTTTTCGCTCCACGCGTCAAATTCGTCGTAGAGAGGTTCTATTTTGCTTCCGCAAATATCGTAAGGTAGTTGGTTGGTTTCTTGGTTATTAACTAAATATTTTGTGGCTACCTTAATCTTTTCAAATTCGTTCAATACGTCGGCTTTGGTCATAATCAGGTCGGTTACTCCGTTGAGCATAGTTGTGTAGTTCAAAACGACCAAATCTAACCAACCGCAACGGCGCGGACGACCGGTTGTTGCGCCAAATTCGTGTCCTTTGGTTTGCAACATTTTGCCGTCGTCGTCAAACAGTTCGGTCGGAAACGGGCCGGCGCCAACTCGCGTGGTGTATGCCTTGAAAATTCCGTAAACTTTGTCCACATATTTTGGTGCAATTCCTAAGCCGATATTTGCGCCGGCCGAAATCGTATTCGACGATGTTACAAACGGATACGTGCCAAACTCGATGTCTAACATTGTGCCTTGCGCGCCTTCGGCCAAAATCGAGTTACCTTTTTTTAGTTGTTCGTTCAAAAAATATTCGGTGTTTACGATTTTAAATTGTCGCAATTCTTCTATTGCCGCCAACCATTTGTCAAAATGCGTGTTGTAGTCGAACTCAACATCGTAAAAATCGAGTAATTGTTTGTGTATCTGAACGGTATTTTTGAGTTGATTGTCAAAATTTTCCGAAAAAATATCTCCAATTCTAAGCCCTTCGCGTCCTATTTTGTTGATGTAAGTTGGCGAAATACCTTTTAGTGTCGAGCCGATTTTGTCTTTCCCTTTGGCTTTTTCTTTGGCTGCGTCCAATAGCCTGTGCGTTGGCAAAATGAGGTTTGCGCGGTTCGATATTAGCAAGTTGGCTTTTACGTCTGCGTGGTCTTTTATTCCGGCAACTTCGTCCAAAAAGATTATCGGGTCAAACACCACGCCGTTACCAATAACATTGACCGTATCTGCCCTAAAAATACCCGACGGTATTAGGTGCAAAACAAATTTTTTGTTGTCAAAAACCAACGTGTGTCCGGCGTTTGGACCACCTTGAAATCTTGCTACAACTTTGTAGTTGGGCGTTAGGTAATCTACTATTTTTCCTTTTCCTTCGTCGCCCCATTGTAGGCCTAAAAGTATATCTAATTTCATTTTTATTTATTTTTTTAGGAAATTCTTAATTCCCCGTTGTGTTATATATTTTTATTTGTATCTCTGAATAAATTTAGAAAATTTTGTCCGCTTATTTGTGTTTTTATTTGCTTTCTTTTTTGTTGGTATTTCTATAATTTTTTCCTCAAAATTGCGAATTTTATTATAAATAAATAGTATTATTTTGACAAATTTATAAAACAACTTATAATAAAGTATTACATATAAACCAATTATGAATAAAAACAGAACTGCCGTATTGAACCAAAATGTATCAATTTTGTAACCGAAAAAAGGCTTTGTTGGCGAATAAAAATGAGCCTTGAAAAAATAGTGTTCCGAATCGTAATAAATCGGTTTCATCGTGCGATACAATCTGTCTTTGTGTTCTATTATTCGCAGTTTTACATCGCTACTGTTAGTTACCATTTCTTCCAATTTTCGGTTGTGGTATTTTATTTTTTTATCAATAATGTTCAGGTCTGTGCTGTCGTTTTGCATTTTGTAAATGTAGTCATTTCGTTTTCTGTTTATGTTGTTGCGGCGCAAAATATAATATCTTTCTATCTGTTTTAAATAAATTGTAATATTTTTCAAATCACTATCTGTTACTATATTGATTTTCAACCTATTAACATCAAAATTATATAATTCTTTTTTATTCCAAACATAGTTTTGACTTAATTCATTTCGCAAAACGTTTAAGCTGTTTTTTACTTTGTCCGAATGTTCGGGCTTGTCTTTGTATTTTTGGTATTGCAGAATTTTGTTGTTCATTTCTATTATCCAAAAATTCTTTACGTAATCGGCTTCGCTGATTGCTTTGTTGTACGGATAAAGTGGTTTTATGTACGGATTGTCTTTGTAATGTTTTACCGCAAGCGCTTCGTATGCCCAGCGTGCGGTTATCAGCTCGCCAAAAAACGGTATGGAGTTGTTTTTTGAAATATTGGGATTCAGTTTGTCGAACGACACTAAAACGCCACTCAATATTATCTGCGGAATTACCAAAAACGGGATTATTATGTAAATTGAGGCCGAACTCGAAAACGCATCGGAGATAATCAGCCCGATTATGTTGGACGAATACCAAATGGCAAATAATATTATCCAATAATAAATGTTCATAAAATTTATGTGCATTATGGAGTTGCCTATAATCACGTAAATAAATGATTGATAGAGAGATAGAATGAATAAATTTGTCATTTTTGCCGCCAGATAACTCCCCCGACTGAGGTTCAAAAAAGATTCGCGTTGAAGCATTTTTTTGTCGCGATGTATTTCTTGGGCGCTCACCGTAATGCCTACAAACACGGCAATTATAACCGACATAAAGATATAAACCGGCAGATTGTCGTTGTTGTAAAGTGTGTATGCGGCGTTGTTTTCGGTTTTCCAATATTTTATTAAAAACGATAAAACCAAAGCCATCAAAGGGGTTTCTAACAAGTTTATCAGCACGTTCGGAAGATTTGATAATTTTGTTAAAATATCTCTTTTGGTGTATATCCAAAATTGCGAAATTCGTTTTGGCACGGTAAACGGTATTTTGGGTAATTCTTTGGGTGCTGAAGCTGTGTCTTCGTGGGCGGTTGTATCTTCTTTTTGGCGTTTTTGCTGATAGCGCTTAAATTTTTCTTCCCATTCGATTGGCGAAAATTTGCGTGTTTCGGTTTGATAGCCGTATTCATTTAACACTCTGGTTTCTACGATGTTAAATATTTGTTCGGGATTTATGTTACCACAACTCTGACATACCGAATCGTTCCAATTTGTTTCTCGCATACCGGATTTGAAATACATTATTGCTTCGGTTGGTTGTCCGGTGTAAATCATTCGGCCTCCTTTGTCCATCACTATTAGTTGGTCGAACATTCGGAATATTGCCGACGATGGCTGATGAATTACCACAAAAACCATTGTGCCTTTCAGGGCAAGGTCTTTGAGCATATCCATAATGTTTTCCGAATCGCGCGACGACAAGCCCGAAGTCGGCTCGTCCAAAAATAATATCGACGGCTCGCGAATCAGCTCCAACGCAATGTTTAGGCGTTTTCGTTGTCCGCCACTAATTTTTCTGTTCAAAAGCGAGCCTACTTTTAGGTCTTTTATTTCGTACAAACCCAGTTCGCGCAGGTATTCTACGGTTTTTCTTTTTATGTGATATTCGGTTTGTTGCCCGAAACATAGTTTTGCGTTGAAATAAAAATTTTCAAAAACGGTCAAATCTTCTACAAGCATATCGTCTTGCGACACATAGCCGATATAGCCATTTAATTTTTTCTTATTTTGGTTCAAATCGAACCCGTTGATGTAAATATGTCCGCTTGTGGGTGTTTTATTGCCGTTCAATAGATTTATCAGAGTTGTTTTTCCGGCTCCGCTACCGCCCATTATGCCTATCAAACCTCCGCCTTTTTGTAAAAAACTAAACGTATTAAGTCCAACGCTTTCGTTGTTGAATTTGTAGTATAATTTATCGACTTCAAATACGATGTCGGCTTTCGATTTGTCATATTTGAAACTCGAAATTATGTCGCTGTGATAAATTGGTCTGGTTTTGTTTGTGCGCATCACCGCCGACGGCGAAAAAAAGTATATTCGATTGGGACTAAGCAGTTGCTGGTTTAAGTAAATTTCGTTTCGACCGTCGAAACAGAAAATTAGTACGTTGTGCGGTTCTATCAGCAAAACGTACATTTCGTTGTGAAAATAATCTACGTATAGATGTTTTTTTATTTTGGGCGGTGCTTCTTTTTGCGAGTTTATCAACAAAACTCTTTCGGGGTTTATGAAGTCTTTTTTGTCTGCAAAAATAAAATTGTTTATTATTTCAAATTCTTCTTTCGGAATGTCGAACGATTCGGCTACGATGCTTATAAATTCGTATGCTTGGGCTGTGTATTCGTAATCGATTTTTATAAATTCCAACAGTCTTATCAGAACGATTATTTTTTGACGTTGGGTTAGTTCGGCGTTTAGCAATGTACAGATAGTCAGCAACTTAACCGAGCTGACAGCCAATAATTTATTGGGATTTGAACGGCTTTTGCGTTTTGTGTATTGATTTACAAAAGATTTATATATATTAATGTATTTGTTTACAAGCTCATTGTTCAGTTGTTCTTTCAAAAACGACTCAACAATTGACAAACGCCCCGCGTTTTCGGCAGTTGGTTCTGCTATCAGGGCAAATAACTGCATCAATGCTTTTAATATCTTGTGATTCATCTACAATTTTTGTTTAAAAACCAATTGTACCAATAATCGTGTTGCACGACAAAAATACATTATTTTTATTATTGAATCAATCTAAATTAATAATGGACAAATTTATAAAACTTTTTTTAATTCGACCTTCAATAGTTCGGTATTTTTTATAATAATCTGAAAATCAGCGCTTTACGCAAAGATTTCCCATAAATTATTGATAATCAGAAAAATAGAGACACAGTAGTACTGCGTTTCTATTGTGAATTTGTGAAAAAAATGTTTTTCTTAATAAAATTTTGGTACAAATTATTGTTTTTAACATTTTTTAACATAATAAAAAGGAAATAATGCTGTTTTTTATGAACAAATCGCAAAAAAAATCGTATATTTATATAAACAGAACGTTTTAATTTTTTGTTATTTTTGAAAATAATATTAAAATCTAAAACCCTAAGTGGTATTTGTCTGAATATGGCAATTTGTATGCGTTTTCGGTCAAATAATAAAGTCAAAAAGAACATCTGTTTTGTTCAAATGAGTAGTCGTAAATTTAGAAATTTATTTGTTATGAGACAATTAAAAATAATAAAATCTATAACCAAACGTGAAAGCACTGCTTTGGATAAGTACTTGCACGATATTAGCAAGCAAGAACTTATTAGCGTTGATGAGGAAGTTGAGTTGTCGCGAAGAATAAAAAAAGGAGATACGAATGCTTTGGGAAAATTGGTAAATGCAAATTTGCGCTTTGTGGTGTCGGTTGCTAAACAGTATCAAAATCAGGGACTTACATTACCGGATTTGATAAACGAGGGAAATTTGGGCTTGATTCGTGCTGCTCAAAAATTTGACGAAACTCGTGGCTTTAAATTTATTTCGTATGCTGTTTGGTGGATTCGACAGGCTATTTTGCAGGCTATTGCCGAACAATCACGAATTGTCAGGTTGCCGATGAATCAGATTGGCTCCATAAATAAAATGAATAAAGAACAGGCGAAATTTGAGCAGGAATACAACCGCGAACCTACGGATAAGGAATTGGCTGAAATCCTTGAAGTGCCGATTGCTAAATTGAAAGTGGCAAAGAGAAATGCCTCGCGACATCGTTCTATTGATGCCCCGATAAAAGAGGGCGAAGAGGGAAGGCTTGCTGATGTTATCGCAAATAAAAACGCTACTCGCGCTGATGATAATTTGATGAAAGAATCGTTGAATTACGAAATCGAAAGGACATTGCGCACCCTAAATCAACGCGAAGCGGATATTATTAGGTATGCTTTTGGAATTAACAGACGAAAAATGTCGTTGAATGAAATCAGCGAACTAATGGGACTGACCAACGAAAGGGTTAGACAGATAAGAGATAAAGCTATCAGAAATCTTAGGAAAAGAAGCTGGTTGCTAAAACAATATTTAGGTTAGTTTTTATTTATTACTTATTATTTAGTTAATTTTTAGTTTTTTAATCGGTTCTCAATGAACCGATTTTTTTTGCCTTAGTTTAACCTTAAATTAACCGCAAAGAACGCAAAGTTAAGCGCAAAGAACGCAAAAATTTTATCGGCGTATTGTGAATTGTGAATTGTGAGTTGTGAGTTGAGAGTTGAGAGTTGAGAATTGAGAATTGAGAATTGAGAATTGAGAACGGCAAAGCCCTCACGATAGTACCGACATTTTCCATCCTTTAATAATAAAATTTCCAAATCTATTTTTAGGGTGGGAAATGTCGGATAGTAATTGAGAACGGTCCAAAACCGTAGAGACGTAGCACTACCGCGCCTCCATCTCGTTGATTTTCAGAGAGTTACAGCACCCCCACAAACACGTAAGACACTGATTATCAGACTAAAAAAAAAAAGATTTAAAAACCTTTGGTGTTTGGGTTAGATTTTGTTGTTTTTTGCGTAAAAAAATAGACCCAGTCAATCCTGCAACAGGTTTTTACCAAATCACGTAGAGATGCCCCATCGGTTGCCCCTGTATGTAGCCAACGGCAGAATGCGGGGATTGAATATAAAAAAACACCTAATACGATGTTTTCGCAAATAAAATTTTTCGTATTATATTTTCGTCGATTTTCAGCGTGTCGCGTCCTCATATAAACATTGCGTGCAACGTCTCTACTAAAATTAATTTTAGGAAGGAAAAAAAAATAACTGAGTAGGACAAACAAGTTTATCCTACTCAGAAATAAAATTATTTAACGAACTAAGATTTTTCGTGTAGCTTCAAAGTTATTTCCTTTAAATTTCAAAAGTAAAATACCTTTTGCAGAAAACTCAACTTTACTGCTTCCCGCAGATAAATCGGCGGTTTGAGTAAGTTGCCCCAATTCGTTATAAACAAACATTCGACAATCCTCCGGAACTTCAACTGTTGCTCGACCAAACGAAACAGGATTCGGATAAATCGAAACGTCTTCGTTGTCGTTCACCTCATCAACATCTACCGTACTTTCCAAGACCATAACAACCCAATCCTGCGATACGCCGACTTCGGAAGTAACAACATAAATCTGAGGTTTTGTGAAATCTCTGGCATAAGTAGTATCGGCAATTGTAGCCAAAGGAGATATGGTAAACAACGGACGAACGTTAGTAATATCGGTTCCCTTAGAAACTGTAACAGATATAAAATGCTGAGACGGATAAATATTAGCCTCACCAACCTGTCCTAAAACGCTGATACCCAAAATATCATTCGCCTCGTGTTCATTTATCTCGTTACTTGCCTCAATGGAAACTGTCCACGGTTGTTCCGTGCCGTTTTCAGCCGTTACAACGTAAATTTGAGGTTCCGTAAAATCTCTCGCTGCACTCGTATCGGCAATAGTGGCAAAAGGAGATATTCCAAAAACAGGCTTTAATGAAGTAACATCAGTACCATTGAAAACCAAAACCTCAACAGTATGATTTTCAGCGTCTATCGACGGAGTACCAAGCATATTAAATACCTCTATTGAAACAATATCATTCTCATCACTCTGCAAATCAGGCGTAGCGTTCACAACAGTAACCGTCCAAGCCTGAACATCACCGTTTTCAGCCGTAACGTTGTAAGTCTGAGGATTAGTAAAATCTCTCGCTGCACTCGTATCGGCAATCACGGCAGAATCAGAAACAGTAAACAAAGGTTTCAGATTAGTAAGCGAAACTCCAACCTCCAATTTAGCCAAAACAGAGTGTTCCTCAGCATCAATCAAAGCACTCCCAATCATATCAGGCAATTGGAAATCAATAATATCATTCTCATCACTGTACACACGATAAGTTATAATAAACGGATCTTCGACAGAACCGAGAATAGCATCATTCGAATATTTTGCCTCGACAGGAAGAATCTCAATTTCCTCTTCCGTCTCAGTGTTGTACACCTTGAACGAAATATAATCAGAAATGTTATCCTCGCCGGCAACAGTCAAAAAGATAAGACCATCGTCAGTAGTTCGTTCCGCTCCGCGACATTCGCCGGCAACAAAAGCACCAAGCTCACAAGGCTCCATAACATCTCCCGTAGGACTTTCAACACGAGCCACAATGGTCATATTGCCTCCGTAGAAATTAGGATTAGGCTCATAATGAGTGTGATACTTTATTTTATAAAGTGCACCGACAAAATTCATATTGTAATTATCGCCACCGTCCAAAGTTCCTTGGGCAATATTATAAACATTTCCGTTGGCAGTACTTTCGAGAATCAACTCACCTTCCAATACATCATCGCCCACAAGCGGAGGAGTAACCGTATAAGTAAGAGCCGCATAATCATCTCCGTAATACCAATTAACAGAATCGGCAGTAACAGTTATATCCTTAGGCTTAATTTCAAAAATTGCAGACTTAATCCTCAAATTGTAATTATCGCCGGCAGAAAGCGAACCTTTAAAAATACTATATTGTCCGACATCAACGCCCTCAGCACGAGTCAGCGACCCAACCAACGAATCGCCAGCAACCAAGTCCTCAGGAATTTCGTAAGCCAAAACAGGCTCGTCATCTCCGTAAATTTTAGACTGATTAGCCGTAGGAGTAACCACCAAACGTTTGCGAGTAACAGTAAAAGTACCTTTATGAACATTTAACGCATAATTTTTGCCGGCAGACAAACTACCACCGATAATAGAATATTCGCCCACGTCCTTAGAAGCAGGTAAACGCTCCAGCTTACCGGTAAACGCATCACCGTCAAACAAATCCACATCGGTAGTAAAATTAAATTCAGGGTCGGGAGAACCGTAAACCACAGAAGTATCTTCGACATAAATATTTATGAGCTTAGGCAACACAGTCAAAGAGTCCGGCAAAAGAACAATATCATAATTATCGCCTGCCGACAAAGAACCTTGCTCGATAGCATATCGACCAACGCCCAAATTATCAGGACACGATAAGCTACCTCGAATAGAATCTCCTTCAATTAAAGTATCCTGTAAAACATAATCAAATGCAGGATTTGCCTCGCCATAAATTTTCTCAGCAGCCATAGGTCTAACCGTCAAAGGTTTCTTGGCTACCACAACTCTAATAGATTTTCTCTCGCTCTCGCCACAAATATTCTGATGCGCAACATAATATTTCGTTTCGCCGGCTTCATCAGTGGACGGAACAGGAGTAAAATCAAGTTTTTCGCCACCAACAGCAACAGGATACCAATTTAGACTTCCGCCCTCAGCCACCACAGCCTCCAATGCCGAAACATCTTCGTCGCCATAAGTGTAATTTACAAGCGTATCTTGCAAAATAGGAGCAGGAACAACACTACTACCGTCATTGACGTGAATAGTTTTAGATAAAGTTTTATTATCCGCATCGGTAACAGTCAAAACATAATCATTGGCAGGCAAATCAGTCAAATCAGTCTCAGTAGAAACCGAATTAGTCCACGAGCAAGTATAAGGTGCTCGTCCACCGGTAATTGTTGCGTGTATCTGTCCGTCGCTACCGCCGGCACACTGCACGTCGGCGATTTCGGTACTCACTTCAATAAATATCGAGTTATTAGTCCAGTTACTTTCCTCGCCGGACAAACTGAAATTATTAAGACTACCCCTTATCTGATTTTGACTAAAATCAATCAAAACATTTTCTTCCGGATTATCCTCATTAGCATAACCCTGATTGAATTTATAATAAGCCAATAAATCATCTTGTAGCGTAGGCTCAACCAAATCTATGTCCTTGTTAGCATTAATTTCCGCCTCAGTACGAGCCGTTTTCCAAATACGAACTTCATCAATCCAACCTTGGAACATTTCCGCACCGGAAACCTCTCCGAAGTTCAAACTATTACCGCCAATCCATATCGGAGAATTAGGCACACGATTTAACTGTTTGTTAGCGGCACTCTTAGTTGCAGACTCGTCATCTACATACAACAAAAGATTATCGCCGTCAAAAACACCAACAACGTGTTGCCACTCATTCAATTTCACAGAATTATTTATCCGCACACTCTCGTTCAATGAATTGAAAAATACATAATCACTATTTTCACGTCGCAAACAAAACTGCACTTCCTGTATGCCCGCAGTAAAATAATTACCGGCAATCACACCAAAACGTCCCTCAGAAGTCGTTGGTTTAACCCAAGCCTCAACAGTAACACGATTGTTATCATACAAAATTTTGTTAAGACTGGTACCCAAATCAATGTGGTCATCATCACCGTCGAAATGCAAACAAGTAGCATTATCGCCGTCTTTCTCAATCACAAACACCTCTTCGTCCACACAACCATATTCATTGTCCCGAATCAAACAAGTATATGTACCTTCATCCAAATTATCTATTCCATTCGATTCGCTCGGCTTAGGCGACCAGATATAAGAAAAATTACCCGAACCACCAACAACCGTAACCTCCGCAGAACCGTTATTAGCCTCAACAGAAGCATTTTGGAACTCACGAGAAATAAATAATCCGCCAAAATCTTGCTGATATTCGTAAGCACCCAAGTCGATAGCACAACCCGAAATACGAGTATTTGCCAACAAATCTTTATTTTCGCCGTTAGTTGCCGTAAACAAATTATTAGAACCGCTATTTACAGCTAAACCATTGACATTCAAGGTATAATCCTCCATACCATAATCCGCAAACAGAGAATCTACAATAAGATTAGTACCGTCCAAATTATGATTTTCGTCATCAGCCTCCAAGCCCTGCACTAAACTATACTCAACCGAAACATTACCGCTAAAAGCCGAGATTTGATCATCGTTGGTAATTGCAATCGTATTGCCAACCACCACAGGTCTTTCGGCACCGTTATAAATGTCGCAACCGTTGGTATAACCCTCGTTGCCAACAAAAGTACAGTTGGTAACAACTACATCAGATTTGGTGCTAAGCTCGTTGTAAATACCGGCTCCTTGAGCGTTGAAATTATTATCAATAGCATTTCCGGCAAGCAAAGTATTGTAAATAAATAAAAACGCAGAAGCATTATAAAAAGTACCTCCGTTGAAAGTAGAAGAATTAGCTTTGAAAATGCCGTTAGCAACAGTCAAAGAAGATAAAGTATTATAAACCGCACCACCCAAACTCGCGTGATTATCTTCAAAAACACAATTACGCAACGACAACTTACTATCTACAACATACAAACCTGCTCCGGCATTACCTTTCACTTCGTTGGAGTTGATAGAGTAAACTTCGGTAAAATCAGCTTTTCCGTGCGAAAAAGTAAATCCGTCCACAACAATATCGTGAGCTACGCCGGAAGCAACAGCAACGTGATAACAATTATCCGTTTCCTCTTCTGCCAAACCAACATTACCGCTCAAAACAGTTTTATTTGCGGTCAAATCACGCTCCTCAACAGAAGACTCAGTGCCGGCAAAACCACCATACAAATTCACATTATCCACAAGCACAAAAACATTCTCTCTTCCCGCATTCACAAAAACATTCTCACCTCTGAGTGCATACTCAGGTTTGTAAGTTCCGGCAGCAACCCAAATCTGCAAAGGATTAGTAGCATTCCAATCGTTTCGATGCAAGTAAACCTGTTTTAAGGCATAAGCCAAAGAAGTACAAGCATTTTCCCACGAATTACCCAATCCGTTGCCGGTAGCCGCAGCATCTACATATAAAATATTACCTGTAATTTCAATTCCCGAATGTTGGACTTCGTAAGCCCCCAAGTCAATACCTCCGTCATAAACACGAGTATTGCACGACAAATCGAAGTTTCCGTAAGCCGAAGAATTGTATGCAGAAACAAGTCCGACATTTATACCTGCCCAACCTGTTGCCAAACTAAAATCGTTGGCAGCATAATCAGCAAAAACATCAGTCGGCACAACACCCGAAGCATCGATATTACCATTTTCGGTAGAAGTCAAACCCTGAACCAAACTGTAACGAATATTAGGAGAAGAATTATTATTTGCTATACCATCTTTATTTCCAATAATAATACAGTTAGTAATATTACAAGATGAAGCATTAAAGTTCTTAATAGCCGAGCCTGATTGTGCCGCTTTATTATTAACAAACGTACAGTTAATCATATCTAAGTCTCCAACGTTATCAATAGCTCCGCCATCGTTGCCACCGGCGAGAACCTCGTTTCCGACAAAAAGCGTATTGACAGCCGTAATATCACCATAAACATTATGAATAGCACCGGCATCTGCCGAAGATTTATTATCCTTAACAATACAGTTAATTAAACTAAACGTACTTCTGATATTTTCGATAAATCCGCCTTTATAACGCTCAGCATCTTCTCCGCCAATCGCACAAGAACCTCCGCCGTTAGCCTGTCCGTCAGAAAAAGTTAAACCGTTAAAAATAACATTATTCGCCTTAATGCCGACCAAAACGTGATAACAATTATCACTTCTATCACCCCGAGCACCAATATCTCCGCTCAAAACAGTTTTGTACGAGTTCCAATTGCGTTCGGCAACAGAAGTTTCCGTACCCGCAAAACCACCGAAAATATGAACATTGCTAACCAAACGGAAAGAATTATCACGATTGCTCGCATTCATTTCAAAAGTTTCGGGGTGATACTTAGGCACATACTTACCTTCGGCAACCCAAATATTAAGAGGCTCGGCAGAAGTCCACGAAGCTGAAAACTCGTGAGCATATTTTAACGCATCAGCCAAATCAGCAGCTTTGTCCCACGACGAACCGTTGCCCGTTCCGTTTTCTTTTACAAAAAGTACATTGTCGGCAGACGGAATTAGCACCATATCCTGACACTCATACGCCCCCATATCAATATCATAAAAATAAACACGAGAAGCTCCGGTTAAATCTTTATCTCCATAGGTATCAGTATTGTAAGCAGCAGAACTACCTCTGTTAATCAGCCCGCTTGTTTTTTTCAAACTAAAATCATAAGCGGCATAATCAACAAATACGTCGGTCGGCACAACACCCGTTGCGTCGATATTTCCATTTTCAGTAGAAGACAGGCCTTGAACCAAACTGTAACTTACACTCGAATTTCCTCCTACATTTTCAATACCGTTATTGTTACCAAGTACGATACAGTTAGTTAGATAACTATTAGCCGCCATAGCATTTTTAATAGCCGCACCGGCATCTGCCGAGTTTTTGGAAAACGTACAATTGATAGCAGTAAAATTACCTGCGGTATTATCAATAACACCACCGTGTCCGCTCTCTACCACGTTTTCATAAAAAAGACTATTAACCGCAGTAATATCATAACCCTCACCACTAACAGCACCGCCACCGGCTTTAGAAAAGTTATTTTTAATAACACAATTTACAAACTCCAATGTGTTCTCGCGAATAAACATAAGTCCCCCCTTGTCTCTCTGATAATATTTCGCATCAATACTAAAACCACCACTACCGTCAGCCTGTCCGTCCGAAAGCACAAGCCCGTTGAAGACACAATTAGTAACGTTATGAGGTAAAAGCACGTGATAACAGTTATCCGAAGCATTGCCCCGAACGCCAATATCACCGCTCAAAATAGTTTTATGAGCAATCCAATCGCGCTCTGTAAGCTCGGTTTCCGTACCGGCAAAACCACCGTAAATATGCACATTGCTGACCAAACGGAAAGCATTATCGCGGTCGCCCGCAACTTTTGCAAAATTATTCGGATTATACTCCGGCATATACGTACCTTCGGCAACCCAAATTTGCAAAGGATTGTCAGCCGAATACAAAGACGCATTTTCGTAAGCATATTTTAACGCATCAGAAACCTGAGCCAAAGCATTGTCCCACGATTCGCCGGTTTGCTCACCGCTTCCGTTATTCGATACATACAAAACGCCGGACGCAGACGCCGACATTCCGAGTTCGTAAACACCCAAATCGATAGTTGAGTTTAAGATACGCAAATGGTTCTCCATATCAACTTTTCCGCCCTTAGCCTCGTCGTAAGCCGAATTATTTCCGGCATCAATAACAACACTGCCTTCTAACGAATGATAATCACCCTCAACGGAAGGCACAGAGTTCAAATCACCGATAGGATTTACAAAAATATCATTAACCGATACACCTGAGGCATCTATATTATGATTATCGGCATTGGCAGCAAAACCTTGCATCAAACTGTAAGTTACATCAGCCGATAGATCACCGACAATACCGTCACTGTTGCCAATACCGATACAATTTGTAAGAATAGGCTTAGTAAAAACAACATCCATAATTCCGCCATCTTTAGCCTTATTTTCAGCAAAAGTACAATTTATAAAAGTACCGTTTCCGTCGTTAGAGATAGCACCACCGTGATCTTCTGCCTTATTGCCGGAAAATAAACAGTTATAAGCGTACAAATCAACATCTTTCATAAGATAAAAACCGCCTCCGTCATCTTGGGCAGCGTTGCCTCTAAACCGACAATTAGTCATATTAACAGGACCTTCGACCAAACAAACTCCTCCCCCGTCAGCCTCCGAACCGGTAACAGCATTTGAATAAAAATCACAATTGTTAATAGTAATCGGAGCCAAACAAAGAAAACCGGCACCGTGATTATTTACAATACTTTTTCCGTCCAAATCAAACGAAGTTTCCACATCACCGATACCGCCGGTTACGTACAGTCCGTCGATAATAGTAGCGTCGGTGGTAGAAGTAGAAATAAGCACGTGATAACAGTTATCCGCCTCATTACCAACCGCACCAATATCACCGCTCAAAATAGTTTTATGAGAGTTCCAATTTCGCTCCGCAAGCGAAGTTTCCGTACCGTCAAAACCACCGTAAAGGTTTACATTATTGACCAGCAAAAAAGTATTATTTCTGTCAGTCGCATTTACCTCAAACGTAGTCGGGTGATACTTAGGCTTATAAGTACCTTCGGCAATCCAAATTTGTAGAGGATTATCGGAAGACCACTGAGTTTCATTATCCTTAGCCGCTTTCAAGGCATCAGCCAAATCCGTGTACGCATTTGCCCACGAATCGCCCGAGCCGTTTCCCGCGGCATTTTCATTTACATAATAAATATTCTGTCCGTATGCCATTAGTCCTACCGTGAAGAGTATGGCAAATATTAATGTTTTTTTCATATCTTTTTTTTTAAAACTGTTAGATAAGCTGACGCCCGAACCGATAGCTCCGACGGCGTCAGCATAATCAGTCTAACAATTATTCGACAACAACTTTAATTACTTTACAAATATCATTGATTGTTACTTTTACGAAGTAAACTCCCGGTAAATTAACCGATACAGAATTGCTGCCCGCAACAAGATTTTGTTTAAGTACAACACTTCCGAGTACATCAGTAATAACCATTTCGCAATCTTCGGGAACTTCAACAGTGAAAACTCCCTGATTAGGATTAGGATAAAGATTACAATCAACTATCTTCACAGTATTTTCTGAAAGCGCAACTTCGCTAACAGTTATCATATAAGGACTATCAAGCGTTCCGACAACGGCATTATTAGCATACATAATACCGGCAACAGCATTCAGCTCTTTGCCTGTACCAAAATCATATACTTTAAACCTTATCGAATCCGCTTCGTTGGCATCACCCGCCACAGTCAAAAAGATTAAATCGTTTTGAGCAGGCATAGCAGCACCGCGACAATCATTAGAACCAAAAGCACCTAACTCACAATTATTCAAAATAATACCGTCAGCGTCCTTAACCTTAGCAATAATACTCATATTTCCGCTATATTCACCCGCATTAGGTTCAAAATGATTAGCAAGAATAGTTTGAGCAGGCATTTCAGTACCTTTTCCGTACAAATATTCGTCTGGATAAGTAAAGGTTTGCATTTCTTTAGATTTATACATATAACCTTCACCCGGTACAAGCGCGTCAAGCAAACCAACCCATTCGGTACCACTGTAAACAGCAAACGAACTTTGGCTTTTAATAACATCACCGTAGTCAGGCGATAAGCCCGCCAAAGCACTTGAAATAGGCATAGGAATATCAGGAGTGTAACCAAGCCAGTTCCAACCGCCCATCAATCTGATTTTCTTTTCGCTCGGCACTATACCAAGACCCGAATAACGTATTTGACTTGCAGCATTAGACTTGATTTTATACATCTGTCCGATAGAAAGCTGTTTTAAAGCCCCTGTCCAAGAATCATTATTGAACGCAGCAAATTGCGCCTTACCTTTAATAATGTTTCCATTAGGAGAAATCGTTTTAAGAACCGAATCAAGCGTCATATACTCAGACTCTACATTAACAGAAATCCAAGACCAATTTTCACTTAGATTGATTTTTTGCTCAACCTCTTCTTTCGCTTCGAGCGTAACAGGCGAATAAAACTGACCGTAAATTTCATCACTCGCAACAGTTATATCCTCGCTGGTACGAACCAAAGGATATACATCACCCGTGCTGGCATCCCATACTTTGAACTTAACAGGTTTGTTAAGCATAGCTTCATTCCCTGCAATATTCATCATTAACAAAAATACATTATATTCTTTGTAGAACTTAGGCGAAGCTATGCCAACACAAACACCATCAACAAAAGCACCAATCAAGTCTTCGACATCCTCGCTCGGAACATCATCTATCAACAATTGTCCGATGACACTCATAGAAAAATCAAACTCGCTTTCGTCAAACACCCAATCAGGTTTTTGTCCGATAACTTTCAGGCTAACAGGCAATTGCTCTAAAATACCTTGCGAACCTTTTAGCGTAAGATTAGTTTCTTGAAGCCCGATAGGAGTTGAGCCGACAGTAGAAATAGTGATAATTTGACGACCCAAAGGTTTCAAAACACCTTCGGTTTGACTAACATTTAACCAAAGCGGAATATTAGAAATACTCCAATCCTCAGAGCGACCACCATTATTACTTATCTCAACCTCAACAGTTTGAACATCTAAATACTCTTGCTTAAATGTCAATTTATCAAGATTCCATTTCAAAGAGTTTTGATTGACGTAAGCAGTCCACGAAATATCATCAATTTCATTTTCGTTCAAGTCGCTAACGCGAGAAAGACCAATTTCCAACACACAACCCTCGATACGAGCCGGCGGTTCGGTAATATTGATAACAATCTTACGTTCCGAAGCCGTAAACGAATGATCCACTTCGGTAGTTTTGCGAGTCTCTTTCAACGGCGGAACATCTTGCGATGTGTAACCAACCGCACCTTCCATAATAGCAGATTTTTCTTGCCCGTTTACAAAACCTTTTGGCGAACCCTCAATAACATTCTGATTAAAACTATTAATATAATTAACTTCAAAAGGGAAATACGCCACCAAGCCTCTTTCGTTTCCGTGTAAACGATTATAACGATTCAGCTTTATGGAAGAAGGAGAAATAAACGAACGCCATAATCTAAACTCGTCAATTTCGCCGGTAAAATATTTATCATAAACAGTTTCGCCACCGGCATAATAACGAGTAGCACCCAAAGTGTAATATTCGGAAATTAACCCGCCAAAATCGCTGTTAGAAACCTGTTTAGTCATTTTACCGTCAAGGAAAATAGTAGCAAAACCATTACGAACAACCTGCATCACAAAATGATGCCACTCATCATCTAAATAATTTACATTAGACGAAGCCATATTAGTCTTGATTTGCTTTTCATTAACATTGATGCACAACTGCGAATTAAGATTGAAGCCAATAGACAATTTGTTTTCTAAATTATCATCTTCAAAACCATCACCGCAAGAGAATAAAGTTTTACCCTTTTGTGCACTATTAGCTTTAAACCAAAATTCTATCGTGAAATTATCATTTGGTTGTATAGCCATTCCGGTAGTAGGAATATTTACGTACGAGGCGGAACTTTGGTCGAAAGTAGCCGCAAAATTATCGTTTTTGATATACCAAACATTTTCCGAAGGTAACGAAATATGTCGGCTGCGAGCATAATCGCGAACAATATCGCCGTGTCCTTCGTCAAATCTCCAATAACCTATCAACGAAGCCTCGCGTCCGGTTTTCAATAAATTATTATCAGCTGCTGCATCAGTTTTTTCTCTGGCGATATTCCAAATTACAGTACTACCCAAATAACCGTTTAGAGGTTTGGTATTATCCTCATTTGCACCAAGATACAAAAATGCACTCTCGTTATAATTTTCGGCAACACTTTCATTTGAAAAAACAGTATGATCATTATCTGTTGTAAAAACATAAACCGAAAATCTTTGATTTTCATTATCGTAAGCAAATACCAAATATTGCCAAAGAGTCGAAGCAATAGGGAACGAAGATACAAAATGCTCTCCGCAAAAATCAACCTCGATGTGATTATCAGAAGTATAGCCCAAACGCAACTTATCTCCGTGAGCAAAAACAGTACCCTCTTGACCGGCTTCGCGTTTTAGCCAAGCCTCGATAGAAAACGATTGATCACTCAACGGCAACAATGAATTTGTGTGAATTTCTTTATCAAAACATTTAATTCCGACACCGTTGTCTATTTCAGTACCGTTCAAAACAGACTTAACTGTAATGAAATTGTCGGTAATGTAGTTAGAACGAATATCCTCATTAAACACAACAGAAATTTCATCGCCATTAGAAAGAATACCCGTAGCAGGCGAAGTATTACCCAAAACCTGAGGCGCATTCAAATCTTTTACGACTTGGAAAACGTCACTATATACGTCGATATTCTCATTACCCAGCTTAGCACGCGAAACAGCTCGCAGGTCATACACACCATCAACCAACTTCTTCATATCGAATTTATAAGAAAACTTATTATCCATAATCAAAGAATTATTGAGCGGGTCGTATTTTACGAGTGTAGTGTCATTTATAAATTCCTGAATATCAGTCCAATTGTGTTCGTTGGCATTTTTGTATTGCAGAATAATAGATGCAAAATTTTTGAAATATCTGTCATAATCCGTTACGGAATAAGTAACAACAGGTTCACCCGGTTTACCGTTCAAAGTATCTTTCAACACACTTCTATTAATAAGCGTAGGCGAAACTTTAAGCGTCAAAGGACTGCTCGACGGCACGAAATTAACACTCAAAGAAACAGTGTCGGCAATCATACCAAAATTAGAAGTCGGGTCGTCTTGACACTCAGAAGTAAAAATCAAAGAAACATCATCATAATCCAAAATATCCAAACTACTCTGAGAAACTTTTAATTTTTTAGCGAGAGTTTCGTTGGATTTGATACTGAAAACACGAGGTTCAGTAAGAGGCATACCGTCGATAGATAAAATTAGTCCGTCAGGATTTGTACCCTCTAAAACAGATAATTTATAACGAACCGCTATATCGGCAGCACTCTTGTTGCCCAAATACAACTGGAACGTAGCCTCTCTACCGGAAGAAATATCACTTTGAGAATTTTCGGCTAACCGAATCACCGGCACATCAACAGGAAAAGTTCCGTCATTTAGAACGTGTTGTTGTTCAGGCTCGTAGTAAAGAGCATATTCAGGTCCTTCGTAAGGACAAGACGACTGCCCGCCACGATTTCTGAAAATATAACCACCGGCATCAACAGCATCATAAAAATCTACGGTGAAAGCATCAGAAGAATTTGGGTCTTCCAAGACAAAACCGGTTGAAATAGTTTCTGTTTCCGATGTAGTATATGTACTATCGTGAGAAGTTACATCATTATGTGTAGAATTGATTGTACATCCGACACTGTTAATAAAAGCACCTTTCTCTGTTCTTCTGTAAACATCTGTTTCAACAGAAGTAGTAGAAGTATGAGTTGTAGTAGCTTCTTGGGTCATAGATTCTGAAATTACCGTACCCGCATCAAACGAATAATTGCTTTTAGGAGGTTTTTCAAAAGACTCGACTTTTGCTTTTTCGTTATCGGCAATATGCTTTTGCCATGTACTAATCCAATTATTGTAGTTTTTCACCAAATCGATTCCCCTAACATTCTTATTTTGGAGAGCCGGCGGGAAAAGCATGATATACGAACCATCTTTTCCGAAATTAGGATCATCTCTATCAACCGTGCTGAAGAAAACCGGTTTTTTTCCGGTAACTGTCATACCTTCCTGATAAAGTTCCTTAGGTTTAATAAGCTCATTTCTTAATTTTTCCAAATTAGGAATCAAAACATTTATAATATAATTCTGAGTATAAAAGAATGTTGTTTTAAACGACAAACCTGTTGAAAGATTGACAGAATCTTGTATAGCATAACTATGTTGCCCACCGGATACCACATCGCCGGTACCCGAAGCCGGATACAAACCAAGATAATTAGCCATTCCAAATAACAAATTAGAGCTTTCGCCAATATAAATATCAGCCATAGAACCAACATATTCATCAGAACTACTGGTTTCCACCCTTCTGTTTAAGGTAATAGCCCGATGCTGACTTGAAGCCGACGACCAAGAGTTAGTAGTTGTGGTCATCTCATCAGTAGAAAAAACTGTCTCAATATCAATACCAATAGATATGCCACATCCGAAAACCTTTCCTACATCAACTCCGATAGAAACATCAGGAGCAAAATCGTAAAATTTTCCGCTACCATCAGCATTAGAATTACCATCGGCAAGACTTATATCCGTCTCGATAACCGAGCCTTTTTCCAAATAAGCGTAACTGTTGGAACCGGGAGGGTCACGTAAAACATACTGCACAACCTCCGGACCTCGAGTAACAAAATTATTACCGGGAACAGGCACCTTACCGAAAACATAACCGTCCAAAGTCCATTCTACGGTTTTTCCTATAAAATCATAAGAAATTTTAGTATTGATTAAGTGGTCGCCTATTAAATTCGGATAGCCACCGTAAAACTTATACACTGCTTGACCTGCCGTATCCAACTTAAGTTGTCCGGTGAAGTGAGTAAGACTGTCTTTCTCTCCAAAAAATACCTCACTCGAAGAAAAACCGTTATCAATATTTACGCTTTCGTTAGTTGCAGGAACAATATCTAATTTCTTAGTTGCAGGATTTTTATAAGTCTCACTAACCGCTATTTTCCATTCGTATAATTTAAGTTTGGTAAAAACAGGGTGTCCCAACGCATAGCGTTCGTCATCTGTTTCCCCCTTAGGGTTGGTAATAAGCTGGATAACATCTTTCAAATCCGTACCTTCTTCTCTGTATATATATTTTTTATCACCAAAAACAGGTCTGTTCCGTAAGCTGTTAAGAACAACAATTTCCGGTGTTGCTCTATAATTCAAATTTAAGCGAGCATGATTCTCAAACACTTTCCACTTACCACCGACGAAAATACTGTCTTTACTCGATCTTGTAGCATCAATTTTTATAGTCCTTTGACCTTCGCCAAATGAAATATCCTCGTCTGCGGTTTTTACATTTTCCATATTGATAATGTAATCAATAGGAGGAACAAGCGCTAAAAATTCGCCTGTTTCGGCATCTGTGGTAATAGTAATTTTCTTTTTAGCAATCTTTGTTTTACTATTAATATCACTATTACCGGAATTAGAAACTCGGGGTTCGCTCGCCGTATTTAATGAATATGTTTTGTTTTCAGGCTCTAATACAACAGTAGCAACCCCCAGATTAGCCTTACTCAACCCAAAACCTATTTTCTTATTTCGTTCACGCTTACCGCCACTTACACGTCCGGCAATACGCACAAGAGTTTCATCTTGAAATTTGAGCGAATTATCCATATCTTGGTTGAAAAGAACCCTTGTTTCTCCTGCCGAAAGAGCAGGATAACGACCATCATTCACAAACGTATGTCCGTCTTTTTTCACACTGATATAGTGTTTGCCAATAGGAACCGTAATAGAGTAATTTCCTTCCTCATCGGTTTTTACAACTTGGTCATCACGAACAACATCCTTTCCGTCCACTTGAAGCGTAACACCTTCGACAGGAATTTCAGTTCCGGCATAAGTAACCTGACCGTGAACCTTAAAACTACTAATATCAGTAAAGTTAATGTTGTTGTGCGTATTGGAATTGTCGTTGAAAAACAACGGCGTATTAGAAGGACTAAACTTGTGAGACCCAAAGATAGGCTGAATAGTATATTGAGAGCCCTCTCCGTTGTAAGGAATATACCGAATAACATAATTTCCGTCGGCATTGGTAGTACCTAAAATTCCCATTTTTGTGGGCGGAAGAATATGTTCTTTCGTACTTTCGCGTATCACCTTATTACCAATTTTTACGTGGCGCGAATTGTGTTTGGTATTATACTCCGATAAATCGAACAAAAGGGTAATATCTTCATTTTGCTCATTACAAGAGTAATATCCGGATAATCCCACATAGTCGGTAGGAATATAATTGTTGTAAGTCTTCAAGATTTTATCAACGGGCAAGGCTGTGTGCCACAAACGAATATCGTCAATATACCCGCTACCGTATATTTTTACATAACTAAACGGCTTACCTGTTCCAGATTCAACAGATTTAACCAAGTTACCGTTAATATAAAAATTGTACAGATACTGATCGTCTGACTTCTTGTAAGTCACAATATAATTATTATATTCAAGTTCGGTATTTTCTTTGTTCACAGTTTCCGAAGAACCATTGTCGTTGAATACAAAATTTTCTGCTTTAATAAGCCACTTATATTCTTTTGAATTTCCACTATTCCAAGCAAGCGTAATTGCCTTATCCTCTACGTTTTTTGCCCAAAACTGTATTCCACCGGCACTGTCGGGCAATACAATATCTAAATCTTCCGTAAATTTTACACCTATAGGATCATTATTCAGGCTAAGCGACCTGTTCGCTCCAACAGATTCGCCAATAGCATAAACATTTACCCCCTTAACAGCCACATCACCTTCGTAAACAATGCGTCCGCTAACCGTTCCGTAGGCTTCGGCAAAACCAACATCCTCCAAACGCGAACTGGCCTTTATCTTGGTGTCGCAACTCTGAAACGCACCAACTTGGTATAAGTAATATTTACCCACAACAACATCTTTGTCAAAAAAGACATAGTCTGAGTCTCCCTGCATAAGCTCTATCCGAGCAATTTCTTCCGCTTCTACTTGCTTAACTCCGTATTCTTTCCTAAACACTTTAAAATATTCAACACCTTTCAGGTCATCTAACGACCAATCAAGACGCACTCTGTCGGGGAAATAGCCCTTAGAAGCCTCAAAATAAGACAATTCGGAGACCGAGTCTTTGGGAATGAACATAGAATGTTTTATCTTCGATACAACTTTATCGCCATTATGGACAGAAATAGTTAAATTATGCGTCTCACAAGGAGGTACATTTTCTATTTCATACTCCATTTCTTGAGTTTCTTCGTTTAAGTTGTTCAAAGAAGGACAATTTAGTATAAATTTATACTTAGCTTCGTCCCAAATTCCCCCGCTTGTCAAATTCCACGTAAGCTTTACATTCTTAACGTTCTCTTCTTCTTTTGTAAGCGTTTGTGTAATTTTCTCAATTTCCCTATAATTAGTGTTAATTGTTCGCTCTTTTACTTGACCACCAAAGTAACTACCGTCTTTTCGTTTGATGCGAAACTTATATTTTTTATTGCCCCGACCTCTTTGGGCTTCGGGGATAGTAAAAACATATTCGTAATCGGTATCCCCCGGTCTGAACCTAACAGTAGGCTCCGCCAAAGATACACCTTCTTCGCGGATGTCCAATTTAAAATCCGATTTGTTTTGATTATTATCATTACATTTCGGAACACTCCACGATAATGTAATATTTCCTGTACCATCATACGAACTTTCAAAATTTTCGGGCCATACCATTGGAGGTATCTTAACTTCCCTAACAGCTTTCCTGAATACTGTTCCATTTCTATGGTCCTTCCACCTCTCACATACCCCAAGCTTAACAACAAATCCGTTATTTAACTGATCTAAAGTTGGCTCTACCGTCAAGTCGGGAGTATCCTCAGTTTTGTGCTCATCACCTTTAAACAAGTAGCCGGTTCTGGTATCACAATCTGACGACCACTTAATATGATAACGAGTCCTACCACCATAGTTCGCATCATCATCAATTCCATAAGGCTGCCAACCACAATCCGTCTCCAACTTAGGAGCTTTCATTTCGGGTAATAAATGGATATCTTTGTCTTTCAAATTCATAAAACCTGTCGTATGCGTTTCTAAATCCCAACTCCCATCATCCCAATCAGTTTTAACTTCTATTCCCAAATTATCTTCCCCGATATTTCTAATCCAGGTATCAATACTTTCTTCGGTATATATTGTAAAATACTGTAATATACAACCATCAAGATCAGAGTACATTCGTTTACCGACAGGATAAGTAGCTCCAACAGCAGATGTCCAGTATGTCAGTCTTATTTCATTGTAATTCTGCAACCAATCACCATACGTCCCTGTATTCTCTTCCGAAAAGTAAACATACAGAAGTTCTTTTCTTACACTTGGCGTCCTCTTATCGTACAAATAAACCTTAGCCCACCTCATACTATAATCATCACCATCATCTGTGTGATTATCCCATATAAATAACGAAAGAGAAATAGCTCCTCGACAATCTCTTGTGGATACACCAGCGTTAGAAAACGACTTACCAATATCACCTCCATTCTTAGGCCCGTGGGTACCTTCAAACTCGAACACCTTATCAAGATGAAAATCTCTAATAAACATCGCATACTGTTGATTCGGATGCCATGCAAAACTCACTTGGGGTAACCCAAGCATAAAAAACAAGACAAGCACACCTAAGCGTCTCGAAAATCGAGGCGAAAAATGTCGCTTGTCTTTCGTCAAAAATCTAATAAAATTCATAACATTATGATTTAAAAAGTTAAACAATAATTTTTACGGTTACAAAGTTATGAAGCGACCAAAAAAAACACGAATTTTTCTTGGTACATTTTTGGTACATTTTACAATCAACTGAAACACAAACACTTACAAGGGTGAAATTTGGCAATTAATGGCTAATTTTAAATAATCAACAGTTAATTTTTGTTAAAACGGGTGGTTTTTATTGGTGTAAAAATTCAAAATTTTAAAGGGATATTTTTGTTTTTTTGTGTGTAATTTAGTCAGAATTTAACAAATAATTTAACCGCAAGGAACGCAAAGTTTTTTTAAGAATTTAACAAATAATTTAACCGCAAAGGGCGCAAAGTTTTTTTTGTAATTTAACAAATAATTTTAACCGCAAAGGGCGCAAAGTTTTTTTAAGAATTTAACAAATAATTTTAACCGCAA
>PDWI01001456.1_pt1 | contig 37294 bp, 27 predicted proteins | sample 1430891 | NCBI WGS metagenome assembly PDWI01 (sample SAMN01162508, study PRJNA174530) | Oral metagenome, whole genome shotgun sequencing project. | biome: Marine environment; feature: Marine mammal; material: Swab sample of the gingival sulcus; isolation source: swab sample of gingival sulcus... | reverse complement strand
ATATTTTTTGGCAAAAGTTTTGGCAAAAAAAATGTCACACTGTACGGCGTACTGTACGGTTGCCTGTCCAAAAAATTAGTTTTAATTTTGCATTACTGAGTTTTTGACTTTTTAATTACTCTGTAATTAGGTATATATTTGTTTTTTATATGTTAGGAGATAAAAAAAATGAGTTATGATTTTGTGTTTGCTTAACTCAAAGTTCTGCCTGTAGATATTCGCAAATCTCTGGTAGAACGGGTTAATAAAATTTAAAATAAAGAATTAATGGTCAATATAAAAAGTCAATAAGTAAATATATTCCAAACTCGATGGGTATTAATACCAGTTATTGTGGTTGCTTTGTTGATTGGTATCTAACTTTCAATTAAAAGCATTTAAAAAGGCTTTAAATATATGACCAAGGCAGATATGTTGAGTGTTTTAGGGATCCAGTCACCAAGCACTTCCACAATTACTTTAAAATAAGGTTGTAATATGGTTTCATTTCTAATGTTTGAAGAAACAGATATTACGATAGCTCTAATCGGTATGATGAAACCAGGCGAAGCTTATTACATCTGCATAAAAAATTCTGAAATACTTGATTGTTCACAATTGAATTTGATAGGTTCACTAATAAAAAGGAGACTACTTATGTGAGCTGCTTTTGTATTGTAGATATTAAAATTTTACCCAAATAGGGAAGCCTGCTAAAAAAATGTTATTTTTGTATTTTATAGTTAGTGAAAGCTAATTTTTTTGAATAAGTAAATGAGGTTAAAATGGATATTAAAATAATAAAAGACAATTTGAATGAATTGAGAACAGTATCTCCATTAGTTCATAATATTACAAACTATGTTGTAATGAATAATACTGCGAATGCTTTGTTGGCAGTTGGAGCTTCTCCGGTAATGGCTCACGCAATAGAAGAGGTTGAAGAAATTACAACTATCTCCTCTGCATTGGTAATCAATATCGGTACTCTGTCCGAAAAATGGATTGACTCAATGATTATCGCTACGAAGAAAGCTAAAGATTTGGGCAAACCAATTGTGCTTGACCCGGTAGGAGCGGGAGCAAGCAAACTAAGAACAGAAACGTGCAAAAGAATTATCAAAGAGGCCTGTCCTGATATTATACGTGGGAATGCGTCCGAAATTATGGCATTGATGGATTCAAATATTCAAACCAAAGGGGTGGATAGTTCACACGAAACAAATGAAGCACTTGATATAGCAAAAGCAATGTCAAAAGAGCTTGGAAATACAATAGCCATAACGGGAAAAACAGATTACGTCGTGAGTAACGGACAGGTAGTTGAAATTGAAAACGGTTCTGTACTTATGGGGCAGGTAACGGGTATGGGCTGTACTGCTACCGCAATCATTGGTGCATTTGCCGGAGTTGCTGAAAATTCTTTTGAAGCAGCTGTATCAGCATTAGCCATTATGGGAATTGCAGGTGAATTGACTGAAGAAGTTGCTGCCGGGCCGGGTAGCTTCCAAATGTCTTTCTACGATGCTCTTTTCGGTATCACTGAAGATGATATATTTGCCAAATTAAGAATCCAATCTTATGAAGCCTGATTATAGCTTATACCTCGTGACTGACAGGCGGTTCAAACCGGAAAATAAATTTTTAGATACTATCGAATTAGCTATACAAGGTGGTGTTTCAATGGTTCAGCTACGCGAGAAGAATATTTCAAGTCTTGATTTTTATCAATTAGCTTTATCGGTGAAAGCGGTGTGTGCGAAGTATAATGTACCGCTTCTTATCAATGATAGATTGGATATTGCTTTGGCTGTTGATGCTTCCGGGTTACATATTGGTCAGTCTGATTTACCATTCGAAGTGGCACGAGATATACTCGGAAATGAAAAAATAATTGGTCTATCCGTAAGCAATTCTGATGATGTTCAGAAAGCATTGAAAATGAATGTGGATTATTTGGGGCTTTCTCCTGTATTTTCAACTGATACGAAAACTGATATTGCGAAACCATTGGGGCTTAAAGGAATAATGGAATTACGAGGTATGACTGAATTACCCTTGGTTGCAATAGGTGGGATTAATGCTGAAAATGCGTCCAATATTATTACCGCAGGTGCTGACGGTTTAGCGGTGGTATCTGCTATTATGGGTGCAGAAAATCCAAAACAGATGTCTGAAAAATTTCAATACGAAATTAAGAAGGGTTTAATGGGAATCTAAGATGAAAATTGAAACAATAAAACTTATGGAAGATATTGCCCCCAAAATGACTTACCAGAAAAAAACGGTTTCTGTTGCAGAGTCATGTACGGGGGGATTATTGGGTGCTTATTTGACGTATCTTCCTGGCAGTTCTGCTTATTTCGACGGGGGAGTGCAGACTTATTCCAATGCTGCAAAAACTTCTATGCTTGGATTAGATGAGGGGCTAATTAATAAATTTGGTGCTGTAAGTGAAGAAGTTGCTAAAGCCATGGTTGTGAATGTGAAACGGAGATTTGGAACTGATTTCGGATTGTCAATTACAGGGATAGCCGGTCCCGATGGCGGTAGTAATAAAAAACCGGTTGGCACTGTTTGGATTGCTCTTTCTTACGAAGTTGCTGTAGATGCAATAGTTTTTCATTTCGGAGGGGATAGGCAGGAGGTTCGGGAGCAGTCTTGCTATGAGGCTTTGAAGTTATTGGATAAGTATCTTTAGAAATCTATATTTTCTATAAGTCGCTAGTGGGGAAGTCGGTTAATTATATTGCTTCATTGTAGTTATGGCACGAATTTTCCTTATTCGGAATATTGATTGATTTTGTCCTAATCTGACTACTTATAGCCATTTTAGGGGGATTTCCCGTGAAAAATTATGAGGCTAATGATGAAAAAGTTTTTATATCTTATAGTTATGTTATTTATTACAGTACCGATTTTTTCTCAAGATGAAGATGATGAAGAGATCGAGCAAATTGTTTTAGATAATCTTCCGATTGGTATCGGTCCTTATATTGGTTGCGGCGTTGGAACAAATATGACTCCGGCTCCTGATGGTCGCCAGACAGATATCGTCTTTTATCGTTTGCCTGATGCTGGAGTTAGTATCTATCTACCCTTGACTCCAAGAGCTTATATTGGTTTGTCTTCTGACATAGGTTTTTCAAATTATGGTTATATTGTGGAAGATTTTTCGACTGAAGATGAGTATATTCATCATTTTGCCTGTTTTACGTTTAATCCTTCGTTAGTTTTCCGTGGATTTAGCTTTGGATATACTCTTGGTATTCCACTTCTTGCGGATTATAATGACAGCAAAATCAAATTATCCGATTTGAATATTCAACATGGTATCAGCTTTGGCTATCTCTATCCAATTTGGGGAGATAATGACGGTAGAATCAGTGTATCTTTTGAACTGACCTATATGTTCACAAATGTTTTCGAAGACTACGGAAAAGACGATCCTCTAAAAAAAATAATTCCTGAAACAGATATTCCTTTGAATAATTCAAATAGCCCTCGTTTTGTGTCTGCGATTATAGGCTTCAATTATACTTTTAATCTATTCAATAAAGCGATTGAAGAAGCTGATTTCGATGAGTAATGTATTCTGAATGAAGTATGTAACGTTAGGAACTTTTGAAAGCGTTTAACGTTTTTGGGGTGCAATAAGTATCGTGAACATTCGTATTGAAAAGGTGTTTGATTTTTTGTTAAAACTGATGAGCGATATAAGTCAATTATTTTGGAATTCAGTTGGTGGAATTTGGGAAGTAATATATATAGCAACTGCTGTAGGTATAATAATAGTTGTTATTCTTGATAATCGCAATCCAACCCGTACCCTTGCATGGATTTTAGCACTTACTTTTTTTCCGATATTAGGGGTCTTAGCTTATATTTTTATGGGGCAGAATTTTCGGCGTTCAAAGATGTTTTCGCGGAAAGGTTTGCAGGATTTAACAAGACTTAAAATACTGTCGGATATGCAGCTGACGGGATTGGACGAAGAAGATTTATCGGAGATAGACAAATCTGTGATTGAGAAGGAAGATATTATTCGCTTACTACTCAAAAATAGCAATGCTGTAATCTCACCAAACGAAAAAGTTGTAATTTTAAACGACGGCCATGAAACCTATGAATCCATTTTTGAAGCGTGTGAAAATGCAGAAAAATATATCCATATTGAGTACTATATTTTAAAATTTGGCTTGGTAGGGACGCGACTTTTTGAAATTTTAAAACGGAAAGCTCGGGAAGGGATTGATGTACGTGTGATATACGATAGCGTTGGCTCTATGGGTATGAAATACAAAAAGAAAAGAGAAATTCGCGCTGCAGGTATAAGGTTGGAAAGTTTTTTCAGAATATATTTTCCGCTATTTTCTTCTAGAAGCAACTATCGTAATCATAGGAAAATAGTGGTTGTTGATGGAGAAATCGGGTTTACGGGTGGAATAAATATGGCCGATTATTACGTTAAAGGTACTCGTATGCTTGGAGAATGGCGGGATACTTTTGTCCGAATTGAAGGTGGTTCGGTACGAGCTTTAGATGCGATTTTCTGTTCAGATTGGTACTTTGTGACGAAAGAGAAAGTTTTGGCAGGGGTACCGAAAAAACTGGATTATTCAAAATTTGATAATTTATGTCAAATTATTCAAGGAAGTCCCGATACAGATTGGAAAATTATTTATCAATTCTATTTTTCTGCAATCACCTCTGCCAAAAAATCTGTTTATGTTACAACACCATATTTTATTCCCAATGATGAGATTATCAGTGCCATGAAAATTACTGCTCTCAGAGGCGTAGATGTGAAGTTACTTCTGCCGGAAAAAACAGATTCATATATTACTAAATGGTGCTCAGAGACCTATCTAGGAGACCTTTTGATGGCTGGAGTTGAAATTTATAAATATCAGCCATGTTTCGTTCATAGCAAAATACTGATTGTAGATGGGGTTATTTCATCAATAGGTACGGCTAATATGGACTACCGAAGTTTGGAAACAAACTTTGAGGTAAATGCTGTATTTTATGACAAGAAAATTGCCAATGAACTTACAGAGTATTTTATGAAGGATATTAGCCAAAGTCTCCCGATGGACTACGAAGAGTGGCAAGCTCGTCCGCTATATAAAAAGTTTGTGCAGTCAATTACCCGTCTTGTTGCTCCTGCAATGTAATATTCAATTCATATTTTACTATATCACTATAGTTTCAATCTTTCAAAATTCAGTAGTCTTGTTGTGTGAAAATTACAAAAATTCTAACATTATCTATTGCTTTTTGGAAAAAAAATTGTAATTTAGAGTAGAGCCTTTTGGGGCATTTTGTTTTCTTAATATTCGGTTAAATTATGCAAAAAGCGGTAATAATGGCAGGTGGATTCGGAACGAGACTTCGACCACTGACGATGAATGTGCCAAAACCTATGGTACCTGTTAATAATCTTCCAATGATGGAGCATATAGTAAATCTATTAAGGCATCATAATGTCAATGATATATTATCAGTACTTTATTTTTTGCCTGATGTTATCACTGATTATTTCGAAAATGGTAGTGAGTTTGGTGTAAAAATGAATTATGTAACAGCAGTCGCAGATTATGGAACTGCTGGTGCTGTGAGGAACGCCGCAGAACACCTGAAAGAAAGATTTATAGTTATTAGTGGCGATGTTTTGACTGATTTTGATATTACCCAAGCATTAAAATTTCACGAAGAAAAGGGGGCTATGGCAACACTCTTATTAACAAGAGTTGAGAAGCCGCTACAATACGGAATTGTTATGACAGATGATGAAGGAAAAATTACCAGATTTCTTGAGAAGCCATCTTGGGGACAGGTTTTTAGTGATACTATTAATACCGGAATATATATTTTAGAACCAGAGGTACTTGATTTAATTCCGTTTAGAGAAGAGTTTGATTTCAGTCAAGATTTATTTCCGTTAATGTTAGAAAGAAATCTTCCATTATATGGTTATGTTGCCGATGGTTACTGGAGAGATATAGGTAACTTGAATGAGTACCAATTTGGACAGTATGACTGTGTTGATGGTTTAGTAAAATTATATACTACCGAAAATAAAAAAGAATCAATCAATAAAATTTCTGAAACAGCTGTATTTCAAGGTAATAATGAAATTGGGAATAATGTAGTTATTGGTGAAAATACCGTTATCAATAGTTGTATTATTGGTGATGATGTTATTATTGGAAATGGAGTGAAACTAACCAATACGACTATTTGGGATAAGGTAACGATTGGAGATTTTACGGAATTAAATTCAGATGTGATTTGTTCAAATTGTAAAATTGGGGATAAAGTATTTGTCGCAGAAGATGTGTTCATGGCGGAAGGCTGTGAGATTGGGAACGGAGCAAAACTAAATTCAAATATTAAATTGTGGCCAGATAAGAAAGTTGAAGATTATTCTACTCTTTCTGTTTCGCTTGTTCAGGAAGATAAGTGGCAACGAGAGCTTTTTACGGGGGCAAGGGTAACCGGTATTTCAAATATAGAAATTAACCCTGAATTTGGTGCTAAACTTGGTGCTTCAATCGGAATGACCGTAGGAAAAAAATCTAATGTTTTAGTCAGTCGTTCTCCCGATCAGGCTTCTCGAATTGTAAAACGTGGTATTACTGCCGGGCTTTGTTCAGTAGGTGTAAATGCCTATGATATGCAGGAAACTCCAATTCCGCAGACCAGAATGGAAATGCTAAGCGGAAAATTTGAGTGTGGTATTCATATCCGCCGTTCTCAGAGATTTCCTGAATATATGGACATAATCATTATGAGTAATGACGGAAGGGATATTCCTATTTCAACCACGAAAAAAATTGAAAGGTTTTTCTTCGGGGAGGATATTAAACGGGTTCCTTTTCACGAGGTAGGGCAGATTGCTTTTGCTGAAAAAGCTTTGAAATTATATAAAAACCAATACCTGTCATCGCTTGATGTTGATAAAATCAAAGAAAAGAATTTTAGAATTTTGATTGATTATTCGTATGGTATGGCTTCAGTTTTATTCCCAAGTGTTTTGGGTGGATTGAATGTGAAAGCGTTGTCGCAAAATAGTTATATTGATGCTGCAAAATTTCATCCAGATCCTGCAGAAGCTGAAGTAGGAGAAGATCAGTCATCAAAAATTATGACTTCGCTCGGTTATCAATTAGGTTTTTCAATCCTACCTGGAGCTGAAAAAATGTCTGTGATTGATGAAAAAGGTAAGTGGTATTCACAAACTCGTATGCTTACGATAATTACTAAATTATTTTTAGAAACAAATAAGAATGAAAAATCGTACAAGATAGGGGTTTCGATTGCTGCTCCGCAGACTATTGATATGATTGCCAGTGAATATGGGGTAGAGGTAGTAAGATTAAAAAATAATCATTCTGCGATGATGGAGGCGACGAAAGATAAATCAATTAAATTCTTAGGCGGAATTTATGGAGGATATATCTTTACTGATTTCTTGATTGCATCTGACGGTATGTTTACAATTGGTAAAATACTTGATATGCTTGCCAAGACGGGGTGGACGATTTCTCAAATTGATGAAATGATTCCAAGATGCCATCGCAAATTAGCTCAGGTTAAGGTTCCGTGGTACAGTAAAGGTAGAGTAATGAGAAAAGCGATGGAGCATTCTGAATCCATGAAACGTGAGTTGATTGAAGGAGTCAAGATTTTCTTTTGTGAAAATAACGATAATGTTCTTATTGTTCCGTCTCCTGATAAAGGAATGTTTGAGTTGATAGCTGAGAGTGATAATGAGAAGTCAGCTCAAGAGTATATTGAAAAATATACTGCACTGATAAATGAGTGGAAAGAAAATTAGTTTTAGAGATTCTTATGAGGTTGCGGTCTCTGAGTATAATAGGAAAGAGTAGTGTATGTTGTTAGATTTATTAAATAAAAAAACGATTGCTGTTAAAATGAAAGCATCAAGTAAAGATGAGCTTTTAAAAAACATGATGGACCTGGCTGCCGAGTCTGGCAATGTAAAAAATCGTCAAAAAGCATTAGATGAAATTATGCAGAGAGAAAGGGTTATGAGTACCGGTATAGGACACTCAATAGCCCTCCCTCATGCCAAAACAGATGCTGTCGATGAGATGACTGTTGCTATCGCAACTATGGAAACTCCTGTTGATTTTGATTCTTTGGATAATAAACCTGTTGAAATAATTTTTCTTCTATTAGGACAGACAAGTAATATTACCGAGCATTTGAAGACTATTAGCGAGATTTCACAGTTACTTAACTGCGGAGAAACGAAAGATAAAATGCTTAGTGCAGAATCTAATGAAGAATTGATGAAGATTCTTCAGACGAAATGTAGTTAAAACTTAGCAAGTCTTTATTATTGAAGAGGCGTACTGTTGTACGTCTTTTTTATTTTTGAGGAAGTAGGTATTAAAATGTTGAAATATTTAAAGTTAAATTTTGTTAATTTGATTAATTTTTATTAATTTTTATTAATTTTGTCCTGTCTTATTTTGTCGATTTGATTTAGATGTATTTGTCTGAAATATCAATATATCGTAATATCATCGAAGCAATTGATTATCCTGTAGTTATAATCGATTCTAACAAGGTAATTGTTAGCTGTAATTCAGATTTTGAAGTTGTCTTTGGTTGTAAAGAAGGAGTCCTTGACGATGTGTCTCCAGTTTTTGGAAATTCAAGTTTCAAGACAATCTTGGAGCAGTCAATAAGCGAAAGACAATCAAAAAGATTATATAGAAATTATCAAACCGAAAAATCAAATTTTGATTATGATATTAGGATAAATCATATCCGTAATACCCATTTATATATTGTTACATTGATTGATATAAGCAGTAAAAGCCAAATACGTAAGGAGTTTAACCTTCTGTTTGAAAATTCTCATGCCATGATAGCAGTTATCAATAGAGAAATGCAGGTGATTCGTGCAAATCAGAAATTTAGAGTTATCTTTGGAGAGAATTTTAATTATAAATTCTACGAACTATATGGCAGACGTAAGTCAGATTTGCCTGTTATGCCGGTTTATCGTTGTTTTCAATCCAAAGAAGGGCAGATTAATCCGCAGACAGTAATTGCGTCAAACGGCACGAAGGTCAATATGCTCACAGCAGCTATACCTTTCTCAATAAAAGATGGAGAGGTCAATACTGTAATTGAAATCTCAACTGATGTTACTGAAATCAGTAAAATGCAGGAACAGTTAAACGGAATCAATGACGATTTTCATACGATCCTTAATATGTGCCATGATGGTATAATTGTTATGCATAATAGTGATAAACTTGGTCTGATGAATAAAGCTGCTAAGGAAATTTTAGGATTGGATCGTCAAAGAAAGCCTGGATTAAAAACAGTTCGTTCAATATTTCCGAAGTATATACTCGAAGCAGAAAGATTGAATGACGAAAATACTTCAATAGTTCTTAGTAGTAGAAGAAAGGAGGAAGTTGGAGTGTCTTCCCAAAAATTATCCGTACCCCAAAGTAAGGCAATAATTTTTCAAAAACAGATTACAGAAGATAGTGTAGGGCATAAGAACAATGTCGGTAAAGTTCATACCGCTCTCTCTGAAGTAAAGGAGGAACTCGATCGAAAGTTGACAGAGCAGAGGAGTTGGCTGATTCATAGCTCACCGAATGAGATTGATAGTATTAATAATACAGATATTAAAGATATTTATAGGAATACTGTTATCTTACTTTCAGGTTTTGATAGCATAAATAGAATCTTTAGTAAACAGGCCGAGTCTGTCAACAAAAAAAGGACGAATATAAAAATTTCTACCTTATCGAAGAAAATGGAATATGAGAATAAGATAATCCAAGAAAAGTACGGAATTGACATACGTATTATTCATGATTATGTTCCGAAAATATCAGTAAATACAGGTATTATTACATCGTGTATTTATATGATTCTGCATGGCTGTGCCTGCGATATTTTTTCTGATTATTCGATTAAAGGTACAATTAAAATCAAATTTACAGCCGATGATTCTGCTCATCCATTTATTTTAATAGAGGATAATTTTCTCGAAGCTAAAGAAGAAATCTCAGAACCTGAAGTTCTGAGAATTGCTCTTGATGCTGCCGCTCCTCTCCTTGATTTTACCAAATCTAAGCTATCCGCTAAATCCTCTCCGTTTGTTGGAAGAAGTATTAAGATTACTTTACCGTAATTCAGTATCGTTACTGTGATAAGATTTATTCAATTTGTTATTTAATGTAGATTTTACCCAGATAACAAAGCTACAGAAATATAAATAATAATAATTTCACTTCTTTTTAGTGATACGAACGTTCAAAATTTTTTGTATCTCTTTATTTTAAAGGTATATACATCTAAAATATAAACGAAAAAAAGTGTTTTCACGAGAAAAACTCGAAAAATCCGTCATTTTTCGTCAAATGTACAAAATTACTGATACTTTTTGCAAAATAATTATAATTAATCTGAAATTTACAAAATATAATATCTTTATATTTAATTGAAATACAAAGAGATAGGTGGTTGGTGAACACGTAGTACCTTTAGAATAAATGCCAAAGTAACTTATGCTAAGATAGGAGAGCCAACTTTCCGGCAAACTAACACTACAATTGCAAAAATATGATATTTTTTTGACATTACAATGGAAAAAGTAAAAAAAAATGATTTTTTTCATTAATTTTTATTCATAGATGCTGTTAGTTTAGATTAAGTTAATATATTTGAATTACGATATTTATATTTTGTTTAACAAATTTTTGTTGTAATATGATTGGAAATTTAATTTACGCAATCCCGGTAGTTGGGATACTTGCTCTGATATTTACTTATGTAAAAGCAAATTGGGTGAGAAAACAAGACGAAGGTAGCGACCGAATGAAGCGAATAGCTTTGAATATTTCGCGTGGATCCTTGGCATTTTTAAAAGCAGAGTATAGGGTGCTCTCTATTTTTGTTGTTATAATTGCGGTACTATTGGCATTCCAAGGTTCAAACCTTGAAAATTCTTCTGCCTTAGTTGGTGTATCATTTGTTGCTGGAGCAATCTGTTCTGCTTTAGCTGGATTAATCGGTATGAAGGTTGCAACAAAGGCAAACGTCCGTACAGCTAACGCAGCAATCAAGGGTTTAAATAAGGCATTGAAAGTTGCATTTACAGGTGGTTCTGTGATGGGTATGGGTGTCGTTGGTCTGGGTGTACTGGGCTTGAGTATATTATTTATTGTATTCGGTCACATTTTTGGGCTAGAAGACCAAGAATCTACTTTTAAAGTAATTAATATTGTAACCGGATTTTCTTTTGGTGCATCTTCAATCGCTCTTTTCGCACGTGTGGGCGGAGGTATTTATACTAAAGCTGCTGACGTTGGGGCGGATTTGGTTGGTAAGGTGGAAGCCGGAATTCCTGAAGATCACCCGTTAAATCCTGCAACTATCGCTGATAATGTTGGGGATAACGTTGGGGATGTAGCAGGTATGGGAGCGGATTTGTTCGAGTCCTATGTTGGTTCTATTGTAGCGACGATGGTACTTGGTGCCGCATTCTTCAATCTTCCTGAATTTGCAAATATGAAGTTTGGTGGATTATCTGCGGTATTATTGCCATTATTTATTGCAGGAACTGGAATTCTTGTTTCAATGTTAGGAACAATGTTTGTAAATGTGAAAGAAGGTGGAAATCCACAAAAGGCATTAAACATCGGAACGTTCTCTGCTGCCGGAATAATGGTGGCTGTTTCGTTTTTCTTGATTAGATGGATGCTTCCTGAGACTTGGACTTATCATGATGCACTATACGGAATGGAAAAAGTTGTAACTTCAACAGACGTATTTTTAGCAACCATAGTAGGTCTAGTAACGGGTGTATTAATCGGTTTGGTTACAGAGCATTACACCGGATTGGGTACTCGTCCGGTTAGGAAAATTGCGGAACAATCTTTAACCGGTTCAGCAACGAATATTATTTCAGGTATTCAAACAGGTATGATGTCAGTTGCAATTCCTGTGTTTTTAATTGCAGTTGCGATAATACTTTCGTTCTCTCTTGCTAATTTGTATGGTATTGCGATTGCTGCCGTTGGTATGCTTGCAACTACCGGTATTCAATTAGCCGTTGATGCCTATGGGCCTATTTCTGATAACGCAGGTGGTATTGCTGAAATGGCAGAATTACCAAAAGAAGTTCGCCAAAGAACAGATAAATTAGATGCAGTAGGTAACTCTACCGCAGCTATTGGTAAGGGGTTTGCAATTGGTTCTGCTGCCTTGACAGCTCTTGCATTATTTGGTGCATTTATGACGGCAGCAGGTATTGAATCTATAGATATTTCTAAACCTACGGTTATGGCAGGACTATTTATAGGTGGTATTCTTCCGTTTGTATTCTCCGCTATGGCCATGGATTCTGTGGGACGTGCAGCTATGGCTATGATTAAAGAAGTACGTCGCCAGTTTAACGATATTCCAACTCTGAAAGCGGCTTTGGCTGTGATGAAAAAACGTGGTGAAGAACCAATCGAAGACTGGTCAGATGAAGACAAAAATACTTATCATTCAGCAGAAGAATCTCCTGAATATGAAAAATGCGTTGCTATCTCGACGAAAGCATCTATAAAAGAAATGATGCTTCCGGGGTTACTTGCGGTAGCTGTTCCTGTGGCTGTCGGTTTTGCTTTTGATGCAGAGACTTTGGCCGGAGTACTTGCAGGCGTAACTGTGGTTGGTGTTCTATTGGCTATTTTCCAATCAAATTCCGGGGGTGCATGGGATAATGCGAAAAAATCAATTGAAGAGGGTATAGAAGTTGATGGCGTTAAGTATGGGAAAGGCTCAGAAGCTCACAAAGCAGCTGTAGTTGGCGATACCGTAGGCGATCCATTCAAGGATACTTCAGGCCCTTCTTTGAATATTCTGATTAAATTGATGTCAGTAATTTCTCTTGTTATTGCTGCTATGATATAAACCATTTATAACAAATCTAATGACCATAATAAATGCTAATTATTTGTGCATTTTAAATTCTCCATAGCCTCGTTTTTCGAGGCTTTTTTTATCTACACACTTTTGGTAAACTGCCCGAATTTTCGTAAATTGCAATTTGGTTTTGTGCGTATTTACGGATTTGATATGTATAAGAGAATCGTAGTTTTTATTATTGTTTGTATTGGCTTTCTTCCTGCATTAGCAGAGGAAATCCTTGATACACATGGCAGGGAGTTCTATCTTACTTTTATGCCGAATTATCACATGGGATACAAAAATTCTTATCTCTATGATAGTTTATACATCTATATCAGTTCCGATAAGGCAGCAAACGGATATATTGAATACGAGGGGCGTAATTATGTTCAAAAAATCAAATACTTTAGAATTCCAGAAGGTGGCGGAGAATACAAGTTTGCAGAATGGTGGCGTGAGTACGAACAGGAAGGTTTCAGCGAATATGGAAGACATATCCCCGGGAGAAACGGATTCAAGGAAAAAGGAGTTTTCCATATAGTTACAGACGAAGATGTTTCGGTTTATGCACTCAATCGAGCTTTCAAGACTACCGATGGAGCGATGATTTTTCCCGTAAATACCTTGGGGCGGAAGTATATGATTACCTCATACTATTCCAACGAAAAATCTAAAGATACAAATATACGTAATACGTTAACCCCATCGCAGTTCTCAATTGTTGCAACAGAGAATAATACAAAAATAAATATCAAATTAACCGTTCCAGCTTATGGTGAATATAGCAAACAACTAACAAAAATATTAGATAGAGGGGATAGCTATCTTATTCAAGCTGATACATCTTCTGCTGGTGATAATTATGATTTGACAGGGTCGACTGTTATTTCTAATAAGCCAATAGCGGTTTTTTCGGGACATCAAAGGTCGCTAATTCCAAATAATTATCAGGGAATATTAGTCTCACGAGACCACCTTTTTTCGCAGATAACACCCATAGATGTATGGGGAAAAACATATATCATTACTCCATTTCCGAAAGCCTTCCAACAATCTAAAGTGGGTAATGATTTGTATAGAATTGTTGCGGCGAATGACGATACTGAAATATATTTCAATGATGTTTATATCACTACTTTGGATAAGGGAGAGTTTTATGAAAACGATTTACTGATGCCTTTTGCCGTTCGTGCTAATCGGCCAATATCGGTAGCTATGTTCAAAAAATCAAGTTCTGGCCAGGTAGGTTGGTTTAATCTTGGAGATCCTGCTTTCCTATTAATCCCACCAAATAAACAATTTTTAGATGAGTATAATACCTATAATTTACAGGCTAGAGAATTTGGATTAGGTAGTAAGTACGTGTATCTTCAACAGTTTGTTACAGTTATTATTCCAACCTTATATGCCAGTACGTTACGATTGGATTCAAAGTTAGTTGATGATAATTATTTTATCGAAATTCCAGAAACCTGCTACAGCTATGCACATTTAGAAGTTTCTGACGGCTCTCATAATCTTAGAGCTGACAAACCTTTTGGAGTTTACGTTTGTGGTTATGGAGTTGCGGATTCTTACGGTTATGTTGGAGGGATGCGTTTTGATACTATTCCCGAGGTTATACCGCATATTTCTATTTCGCCTGATACATTGATTTGTAGAGGTGAAATTATCGAGTTACAGGCTTATGATTGTATTTCTGTTGTATGGTCTGCTGACTCTGATACTACTCTTGTTTCTGATTTTAGTATCACCGTAACTCCTGACTCAACTACAACTTATACGGCGGTGATGGTCGATTCTTTGGGCTGTGAACATGAGGAAAGTGTTACTGTGAAAGTGAATCAAGCAGAGGTCAATATTTTCGGGACAGATGAACTCTGCTACGGTGAGGAAGGCACTTTAATCGCAGAAGGAGGAGTAATATATGAGTGGAGTGAAAACGAATTTTTGGATAGGACGGATACTTCCCATGTAAAAATAAATCCGCTTTGGACAACTGTTTTTTATGTTAAATGTATTGACGAAAACGGTTGCGAAGATTCGACGAGCTTCAAGGTAGAAGTACATCCACAGATATTCCCTGACGCAGGAGACGATACGGGCGTATGCCCTGGTGATTCGGTCGAGCTTACGGCAAGCGGTGGCTATACGTATCAATGGGATTATGATTCAACTTTATCTTGTTACAACTGTCAAACAACCTCTGCTAAACCTAAGGAAAGTCAATGGTATTATGTAACGGTCATAGATGAATTTGGCTGTGCCGAGCGGGATAGCGTTTTCGTGGATATTTATGGATTACCTGATTTTGAAATTCAAGCTGATACTTTGATTTGTTTTGCTTCAAGTACAATTTTAATGGCAAATTCTTTATCGGGTGCGGAGTATTCATATCATTGGTATCCCGAAGAACTTGTGGAGTTCCCCGATTCTTTGGAGACCCCGATTAAACCGATTTTTGAGGATACAGAATTTTACTTAATTGCTGAAACAGAGTTTGGTTGTAAGGATACAATTTCTACCGTAATTCATGTGGAGGGGTGTTTCTTAGAAGTCTCTGATGTTGTCTTTGAGCCAGAAATATACTGCTTTGAAGAAACGAAAGAAACCGTTATTTTAAATACCGGGGGTGGAAAAATCCGCGTTGATAGCTTGAGTTTGTCTGGGAGTGACAAGGGAAATTTCAGGTATGATTTGGATAATGAATTACCAATCATGCTTACAAACGAAAACAATATCAAAGTTGATGTATATTTCATGCCAGATATGAAAGAAAAATATTCTGCATTTATCAATGTTTATTCGCAGTTAGATACAATTTACAGAATAAATATTACTGCCGAAAAATTGCGTGGACTTGCAGAGTTGGGAGCTGAATATTTAGGCGGAAACGAGGATATACCCGGAGCGTATCCTGAATTTATGATTTCGATTGATTCCAAACATTTTGATAAAATTCAACCGGATTATCTGAAATTAAAACTTAGCTATGATTGGGATTCTTTCTTTGTTAATGATAGTAGTTTCGAGTCCTCTAAGGATATTGCTAATTGGAATATGAATTTAGAATCTACTACTCTCGAAAATCAAGAAAAAACATGGTGGGATATAGAACTTTCAGGTAGTAATGCCATTTCTAAAAAGACAAACCTATTCAAATTTACGCCCAAGACTATGCTTCAATCTTCAAATATATATTCATTTGAAATCGAAGGAGTAATTATAAATCGGGAATATTGTGCAGATTTACTAACTACCGAAGATTCGATAAGCGTAAATTTTTGTGCTGATACCATTCGTGCAATAATAATTTACAAAGATGATTATACTGTTTGGACTAACGGAAATATTATCGAAAAGGATTTGGAAATAAAAGTTACAGTTCCATTTAAAGGTAATGCAAGCCTATCCTTATTCGATATTCAAGGGCGTGAAATTACAGTGCATTCAGGAGTGATGAAGCAGGGAATAAACGAGTTCATAGTCCCAAGAGATATGCTCGCAAGCCAAATATATTTCTTGAAATTTGAAAGTGGAGATAGTGTTATTATGCGTAAGATTTTGGTGCGGTAATTACCCAATCATAAAATGAAAATCCGCCTTGAATATCAAGACGGATTTTTTTATTTCCTAATCAGGGCATTTTCCCGATTTAATAATATTTTTCTTGATATCCCAAAAGTTTGTTTTTCCAGAGGCAACTGTTACTCCTAACATTCCCAATCCCCAACCTGCTGCACCGTAAAAGTGAGCATCTATTTTTTGGCAGGCTGGATTAGGGTTATAGTACCCGTCTAATAAAAAAGCAGTATGAAACCAGCCCAAAGTAGTATTCATCAAAGATATTTCTATGCGTGGGACTGCTATTCCCCATGCTACTTGTACCGGTCCAGCACCACCTGTAAATTGATCTTTATATTTTCCCTCTTTGATATCAGAGCTTTTGATGCTTCCTTTAGGGCTTACCTCTTTGGATTGTGGAATGTATGAGAGTCCCTGTTCAGCAGAATAGGTGAATTTTTCGGAAATCATACAAGAACCTGTTGCTCCGACAGCTGAATTCATTACGCACAAAAATCCGATTTTCCATTCAAAGAAAGGTACAGGCAAAGGTCCCCTAATCAATGTAAATGGAATTTCAATATTAGTCATTGTTCCTGAACCGGCAGTACTTGCTGAAACTGTAAATTCTCCAACCATTTGGTTAGCATCTGTAGAGAACTTCGTTAATTCCTTGTTTCTGATTTGGCAGTTTCCTTTTGAACGGAAACGTGAAAATTTTCCTTCGACTGCTAATTGAGCAACGGGAGCATCGCCGACAGATTTTTCAAAGGTGATAGTCATAGGAACTTCTTTAGGTTTAAAATCAACTTCTCCCGTAACCTTGATTGATTTATAAGAAAACTCAAATTTGTATTTTTGAGACTCAATCATAATCACGTCGATTCCCTGCTTGCGTAATCCTTGCACTACTTTCTCTTCTTCAAAATCAATTCCATAGTCCCAATAAATATCTGCATCAATTACAGCTTCGGTAAGCGGTGCAGGTTCAGAATATATTTTGATTTTATTACCGATATTAACTTTTTTAGTTACCCTACAAACAGAAAAATTATCTATTACAAATATATCATTAACCTGTAATGAATCTGCCATTGGTATTGATTCATTAAACAGAAAAATGTAGTTTGCAGTATCAATTTTCAAGTATGTATCACAAGCATCTTTATCGAAAACACTTACCCCAGTATCCCATTTGATTTCACAATGTGATTTATTACTACCCCATTCTGTTGATGGTGAATGTGTTCCATCATCACCACAAGAAGTAATCATAAAAAAAATAAAGATAAATAAAAGATGTAAGAAACGATTGGTAATTCTATGTTTCATATATTATACCTGTATTGATTAATAAAATTTAACAAAATAAAAAATCCGCCCCAACAAAGAACGGATTTTCAATTATTAATAGTTAATTATTTTCCGTACTTTTCAAGGAAAAGAACCGCTGCTTTAATACCACCATGAAAATTCGCCAAATCATAATTTTCGTTTGGACCATGAATATTATCTCCCGGCAATCCGAGGCCGAATAAAATTGGATCAGCGTTCAAGACTTTTTGGAAAGTTCCTGTAACAGGGATAGAGCCACCCTCACGCATGAAAACAGGTTTAACTTTGAATGCTTCCTCGAGTGCTTCCATTGCTGCGTTTAATGCTTCTCCTTTTCGTTCTACGTAAACAGGGTCGCCACCATGTAGTATCGTTACATCTACATCGACTGTTGGAGGAGCGATTGCGTTTAGGTGATAGCGAACTTTATTGGCGATATCTTCTGCTTTTTGATGTGGTACTAATCTCATTGAAAATTTAGCTGATGCTTTCGCCGGAATAATTGTTTTCGCTCCCTCACCTTGGAACCCACCTGTTATACCATTAATATCGAATGATGGACGAGCCCACGTTTGTTCCAAAGTAGTGAAAGTGTGTTCGCCTTTTGTCTCTTTGATTTTTAAGTTATCACAGTATTGAGCATAATCAAAAGGCAATTCTTTAAATCCTGCTCTTTCATCTTCAGTCAGTTCCAAAACATCATCGTAGAAGCCAGGGATTGTGATTCTTCCGTATTCGTCTTTCATTTTGCCAAGCATAGTACAAAGAACGTTTACAGGATTATCTACTGCACCGCCGTAAGTACCACTGTGTAAATCTTGGAAAGGACCTGTAACAGTAACTTCTGCAAAACATATACCACGTAGAGAATAGCAGATTGAAGGAAGTCCATCAGCGAACCATTCCGTATCTGAAATCATAACTGTATCGCACGCTAAAAGTTCTTTATGAGATTCAATGAAGTCATCTAAGTTACTTGAGCCGGCTTCTTCTTCACCTTCAAAAATAACTTTTACATTGACTGGTAGCTTACCGGTTTCTTTTAATAATGCTTCTAATGCTTTCACATGGACGTAAAGCTGACCTTTATCATCTGAAGTCCCACGAGCATAGATTTTGCCGTCCTCTTTGATTGTAGGTTCGAATGGAGGTGTTAGCCACTCATCAATCGGGTCAACAGGTTGAACGTCATAATGCCCATAAATTAATACAGTCGGTTTATCTTCACCAGCATTTAACCAGTCGCAATAAACGATTGGATGCCCTGGAGTTTCTTCGAGACGGATGTTTTCCATTCCGGCCTCTTTCAGGCTGTTTGCTACCCAGTTTGCAGCTTTGAGAACATCAGCTTTATGCTCCGGGAGGTCTGATATAGATGGTATTTTTAAGAATTCTACCAATTCTTCTTGGTAGCGTTGCTTGTTGTTATCAATATAATTTAATACTTTTTCCATATAATTTCCTATTCGTATAAACTAAAAAAACAAAATTACAAAAAAAATAGGAAAATTCAATTAATAATCAATAATTCATAATTGATATTTGAGAGTAGCTATGGGGATTTTTGAGGAGTTTTGTTTGAAATGAATAGTGGGGGCGATACCATAAATAAAAAAGACCATCACTATATAGATGGTCTTTTTTTTGAAATTTATTTTTGAGTTTACTCGGCAGGAACGATTGCGTATTTCTCTGCATAAGCTGAAGTTACACGAGTACCACAGATAAATCTTTTTTTGTAGTACTTCCATTCTAAAGAGCCAAAAGTTACGCCATATTTCGAACTTGCATGAGCGAAAAGGCTATCACCTAAGTAGATACCCACGTGAGAAACGTAAGGTCTTCTACGAGTATTAAAGTAAATTAAGTCACCGAATTGTAATTCTTCACGGCTTAATCTCTGTTCTTTCGGAACGATATTAATTTGTGTACGAGCTGTACGAGGTAAACGTATATTACCAGTATTTCTGTACATAGTTTTTGTGAATGCAGAACAGTCAATACCACGAGTAGTTCCTCCACCGTAACGGTATGGAGTACCGAGCCATTTCATTATTTCGGCCATCATATCATATTTCATAATACCGCAGTCCATCATATCGAATGCGTCATCTTCTTCGAAAGCAACAGCATCAAGCCATGAGGCCTCGAATACATCTAAAGATACCTCGAAATTGTCATCATTCTCTAATTCTGATTCCAATTCAGAAATATCCTCACCCATATCACCTTCGTAGTTTGATGGGTTGTCTAAGATTTCTTCTGCTGATTTTATTATCTCCTGCTTTTTCGCGGCTGTGAGAGAGTCGTCAATTAGCGGGGTTAAGCCTGCTAAAGTGGATAGTTCTGCAGATTCCGTTCTGAGGATGAAGATAGCTTCACTCCTTGTTTTTTCCTTATTATAGTACCTTTTACGAGCATCTGAATTTTGAAATGCTGTTAAAAGAATAATAATTGTAACTGTTAAGAAAAAGAATTTGTTTGTTTTTTCTGAGTAAAAACTCATATTCAAACGCTCCTTTGTGAAACATACTTTTGTATTGTTAACGCAATAAACTCTAAAAACAACACAAACCTACTACACACATTTTCGCATAGTAAAGTTCAAAATTAACAATAAAAATCCAAATATCCTATTTTTTTATGAAAAAAAATCATTGTATTTTCGCATTTCGTTTTATCGATTGTTAGATAGATATGAATAAATTACCGATATATAAAAAGATAACGGGTTCGGGAGCAGAACTGATTTTTATAAAAAAAAATGATACTCCTATTACAAACTTACTGCTCTTATATAAAGTAGGTTCCAAAAATGAACCAGAAGGAATGCATGGATTTGCCCATTTATTCGAACATCTGATGTTTGAGGGGTCGAAGAATTATCCCAAAGGAATGTATGATTCTATATGTGCAAAAAACGGGGGTACAAATAATGCTTACACAACCTATGATTGGACAATGTATTATATGATTCTCCCTAAGAACTCAATAGAAATAGGTTTGCAGTTGGAGGCAGATCGTTTGTATAACCTAAATCTTACGCAGGAGGCATTGGAAAATCAGCAGAGTGTAGTAACCGAAGAAATTAAACAGGTTGTGTTCAATCAGCCATACGGACAATGGCGTGATATTCAGGCTAAGACAGCTTATCCAAAAAATAATTCCTATAATTGGGAAGTGCATGGATTAATTGAAGATGTTCAGAATGCTACCCTGAAAAAATGCGAAGACTTTCATAACTACTACTATGTCCCCGAAAATATGAAAATCGTAATCACCGGAGATTATGAGGAAGAAGAAATTTTTAAGATTGTAAATAATCATTTTGATAAGAAGAAGCCACGCAAAGAAATTGAAATTCCAAATTACGATTACTCCATGAAAAATAGTGGTGTGGGTAGCTATGAAGATGATGTACCTTATGATGCAGCCTTCGTTTCATTTCATATTCCTGAGTTCTTGAACGATGAATTACTTATTGGTGATGTAGTAGCATCTATTGCTGGAAAAGGTAAGAGTTCGGTGCTATATCATAATTTGATGTATGAGAGACAAAAGGTTTCGGAAGTCGGTGCTTATATAGACCGGAGAGAGAAAAATTCGCTTATAACATTTTATGCGATTGCGAACACTTCCGAAGATTCTGCTGAATATCTTAATGATTTACTTTGGGAGCAGGTTGAAATACTAAAGAAAAAATCTGTTATTGAAGAAAAGTTTGAGAAGTCAAAGAACCAAATAAAGATGACTTTAGCGAATAATCTTTTGACCGGATATGGGCTTTCTGAAGCAATCGCTTTGAATAATGCGTTCTATGGGAAACCGGAAAGAACTTATGAACTGATAGATCTTTATTCAGAAATTTCCATTGATGAAACGGTCGAGTTCTGCAACAAATATTTCCGAAAAGAAAATTCAGTAGCTACTTATGTTAAGCAAAAAGGATAGAACGAAACTATATCTATTATGTCATTACGTTTTATTAAGTGACTATGATAGTGTTAATAAATTTAATTAACATAAAGTTTGGATATTAAGCTAATAAATATTAATTTTGCATATTGATTTTACGTACATAACAATCAGACTAAATAGGATATGGCGAAGAAAGTAATAATTGCAGAAGATAATCACGATAATTTTTTTCTTTTCCGAGCGATGTTGGTTGGGAAAAATATCGAGGTTTTGCGTGCCAATAATGGCAAAGAAGCTATCCAAATTTATTTGGATAATAGGGACTCTGTTGCCTTGATAATCATGGATATTAGAATGCCAATTTTATCAGGTGATAAGGCTATGAAAGAGATAAAAAGAATTGACCCTAATGTGCCAATCATAGCTGTAACAGCCGTTGCAGTTGATGATGAACGTGGAAAATCCTTACGGGAAGGATTTGATGAATATATGTCTAAACCCGTTTTAAACGACAAGTTTTTAGATATTGTTGACCGATTTGTTGGTTAATATTTTTTTATTGGTTTTCAGATGGAATTCGCCTCTACGGCGGATTCTTTTTTTTAAAAAGAGAAAGTTATGGCAGATTTTAATCCCACCCAAGAACAGATATTAGCAACTAATTATGATAGACATATTTCGCTGAAAGCTAATGCCGGAAGTGGAAAGACAACTGTATTGATTGATAGATATTTGAAAATCCTTACAGATAGTTGGAATGGTGAGAGACTAAAAGTACACCCGGCAGAAATAGTTGCATTGACGTTTACAAAAAAAGCTGCGGGGGATATGCTCCAAAAAGCCAGTAAAACAGTTGAAAAAAAATTAGCAGAACTAAATATCGGCAATGAAATTGCGAACAGAGATGAAATCAAAATGTACAATGCTATTCGATTTAAGCTAACATACGCTCGGATAAGTACATTTCACAGCTTCGCAAATGCCGTGATGAGAGACTATCCGATTGAGGCCGGAGTAAATCCGAACTTCGGCGAGATTGATGAGGTAGAAAAAATAAAACTTAGAGATGACTCCATTCGTGAAGTTTTATTAGCAAGACTTGAAAATAATAATCAGAAAACTGTTGATGAAATTAATGAGCTTATAGATTTATATTCTCTAAAAAGAATAAAAGATTGGTTGATAGAATTATCTAATTCAAAGGAAAAATTTCTCCTTTTGAAGTCTGTTTATGCTAAGTCTGACGAAGAATTTTTAGAAAAATGCGAAGAAGAAAAGTGTCGAATTTTGAGCAAATATATCATAGAACTTGATGCTAATATTAAAAATGTAGTTGTGAATAATCCCCCTTATGAAATTTCATCAAAAACTTATCATCAAAAATTAGAAATTTATTTATCCCACCCTGCTCCAAAAATTACTAATGACATTGAAAAAATAAAGGGATACTTAGAAAATATAACCAATTTTTTAAAGGCTAAATACAGTCGTAAAGGAATTAAGGGTTATATAAATGATACTCTTAGATTTAATATAGAGACGGAATATATTGGTAAAATTAATAGGATCCTCGCTGTAAGTAAGAATCACTCTCAAATTGGTTTAAAGCACTCACGATTACTTTTTGAAATGGCGAGTGAAGTTTTTACGCTGATAGATGATGAGAAGAATAGAAAGGCGGTAATGGATTTTGATGATATGATAATCAAATTCCGTGATATGCTTGTCGAAAAACCTCATGTTGCTGAGATGGTTCGCAAGGAAATGAAGTTTTTGCTCGTCGATGAATTTCAAGATACTAACCAAATTCAATATGATATTATTCGTGCTTTAGTGCCGGGGCTGACTAATCCTGATATTATTGGTACAGCGGAGGACTATCCTAAATTATTTTTAGTAGGTGATGCCAAGCAGAGTATATACGGTTTTCGAAATGCCGATGTACGTGTCTTTACGCAGGCGATTGATGACATCAAGGAAGCACAGAGCGAATTCGGTACTCCTGATTTTAAACGTAATTTCAAGAGTACCCCAAAAATTTCTCCAACGAGTGATGAACTTTGCGGAGACTTGAGCTTGCGAGCTTCGTTCAGAATGAAGCCTGTTTTGGCCGCATTTGTCAATGATGTTTTCAATGAGCTAATGCGTAAACCAGAGGGGGATAAAAATTCTTTTCATATTGATTATGAAGAAATAGTTAGCGGAAGGTCTGATAAAAATATTGATTATAAGGAGTACTTGGACAAACATAAATCCTTTCCCGATAGTGCCGGAAATATTGATTTTATCATGTTTGAAGTGGACTCTGACAAACAGAATAACGGCAGCGAAGACGATGAAAAAACAGCTGATTTCGAGGAAATCGCATTAGCAAAATATGTTAAAAAAATTGTTGCTGAAACGGATTTGGAATATAGAAGTATTGCGATAATTTCAAGAACAAAAGGGAATTTTAATAAGTTAGCAGAAATATTTGCAAATCATAATATTCCAATTAGTTTGGAGTCGGGAAAGGGATTTTATCAGGCACACGAAATTCAAATTTTGATAAAATTCTTGCAGTTCTTATTTAATAATTCTGATGATTTGGCTTTGGCTTCCGTACTAAAATCTGATTATTTTGGAATAAATGATACCTCACTTTTATCAATTGCAAATTTTGGCGATGGTATTCTGTGGGACAATTTCTGCCAATTTACAGATGAAAATTCCGAACGTACAGATAGTGAATATTTCAAGCTCAAGAATGCAAAATATATTTTATTAGAATTACAGAATTATGCCGAACGATTAAGCCTTTCTTCCCTAATTCACAAAATCGAAAATCTTACTGTTCGTAAGGCACGCGTAATGGGGGCATCATTGGCGAAGAAAATAAATAATAATATAGAAAAATTTATTGAAATCGCTTATAGTTATGAAGAAAGAGGGTTCCTCGGTATTCATGATTTTATTGATTACGTTAGTACATTGGCGGATATTTCTGATGAAGGAGAGGCTACTTCCGGTGGTAACGAAAACACTGTCAAAGTTCTAACAATGCACGCATCTAAGGGATTAGAATATCCTTGTGTCCTATTCTATCAGCCCGAAAAAGACCTTTCTCGGAGTGGCGGTTCAAAAATCTCAATTACAGATGAGCAGTTTGGGTTTAATTTCAAAGTTCGTTCCGAAGAAGACGGTGGAGCTTCAGATAAAGACTCTTTACAATATATTCTATCCAACCTGAGCCAAAAAGAAAAAGAGCGTGCCGAATCTATACGCCTTATGTACGTTCTGCTGACACGTGCGGAGGAGAGAATAGCAATACCCATTAAAGTTGAAACCTCAAAAGAAGACAATACTAAAGAACCCAAGTATAGCTTCCTAAAAATGCTTTTGGATAGCTTAGGTTTGTCAGTTGATAAGCTTCAGACTATGGACGAAGTTCGACGGAAGTCTAATATTACTCTGCTGAAAGATTCAAAAAATCATTCATTTGAAAATATTCCATATTCAATCAGTGTGCTTGATGCGAAGAATTTTAATTTTGAAGATATTGAAGATATTGAAGATGTACAAATTCAAGATAAATCCGACATACCTCAAAATGTGGAAGATTTGGAAGAGGTCAAAATTTTGATGGATAATATCTATCAACCGGAAGAAGAATATTATTTTTCTGCAACGAAGATGGCACTGTTCGAGAAAGACGAAAAACTTTTCGCTAAGAAATATATGTTGGGAATGTCGGGCGATGCAAACGACGAAGCAAGACAAATATCGCATGAATCCGGTGAAAGCAGGTTAAATAATGATGCATCTAAATTGGGAATTGTTATTCATCAAATTCTAAGCGAAATTAACGACTGGTATGATTTCAAAAATAAATCGGCAGACACTACTCTTCTTCGCGAATCTGTAAGCCAAGCAATGATGGCTGAATCTCTCGTTACAGCCGATGATAAACTTTTCGAGCAAATTTTGAACGAAGTCGAACAGGTGATAAAGACGGATTTTATAAATAACGGGCAGTATAATTTTGAGACCGCTGAACCGGAATTAGAGCTATCCATTGCCTATAAGAATGATTTTATTACGGGTACTCTTGATATGCTTATTTCGCATAAAGAGACGGGAGAATATGAAATTTGGGACTGGAAAACCAATGTTATTTTAGATGAAAATGATTTGCAAAAAAAAGCAGATTATTATAGACCACAGCTTTTCCTATATACCTATCTTCTTTCTAAAATGTACCCTAATCAAGAACAGTTTACTGCTCGACTTTTATTTACAAAGCGAGCTGCAAAAGCCCTTAATGATGAATATTGGATAAAAACTTTCGTTTGGAATAAGGAGGACATCGCAAAAGAAAGTGCCGATTTAGATGTCAAGCTACATGATATGAAGCACGAAATTTGTATGGATTTACCTAACTATAATTTTTAAGGGGGGGAATATCTCTTCCAAGCTATCTGTTTTATAATTAATAATTATAGTTTCTCTATGCTTCACGAATGAGTTGAGCAAAAAGTTTCCCTACTTTTGATGCAGCCTTTTTTCCTTCTTCTATTACGTCCTTACCGCTATTAAGAAACGTTTCGCCAAAACTGTGTGCTTCGTTTGTGATTACGGATACTCCGAAAACACGCATTCCTATATGTCGGGCAGCAATGACTTCGCTTGTGGTGGACATACCTACTGAATCAGCACCCAGATTTTTTATCATTTCGTATTCGGCAGGAGTCTCGAAACTTGGGCCTGTTGATGCAAAATAGACCCCGTTTTTCAACTGCATACTATTCAATGCAGATATGACAGTTCCCTTTTTGATTAAGTCTGTATCATAGGCCTTCGTCATATCCGGGAAACGCTCGCCGAAACGATTGTCATTTGGTCCAATCAGAGGATTTGGCAACATATTGATATGATCGTTAATCATCATTATATCGCCTACTTGAAAATTTGGATTTACTCCGCCCGCAGCATTTGATACTAATAATGTTTCTGCTCCTAAAAGTTTCATCACGCGTACTCCGAATACAACCTCTTCGCCCGTATAGCCCTCGTAGTAGTGAAAACGTCCCTGCTGTGCAACAAATGCCTTTTCGCCAACCTTACCGTAAAGCAGATTACCTGAATGTCCTGCTACAGTCGATTCAGGGAAATTTGGTATTTCAGAATAGGGTAGAGTCTCGATGATTTCAAAATTTTCAATATTACCTAATCCGCTTCCAAAAATTATTGCGAACTTCGGATTTTCAAATCCCTTAGATTTTAGAAAATCAACTGCTTCCATGCACTTATCGTATGATTTATTTTCTTTCATTATATTCCATTTGATATGATTTTTACAATTACAGGGGATTTAGGTTTTTTCTTAGCTTTTTTTGAGAAGTGCCAAAACCCAAGATAGTAAAGCCCTGTTAGCCCCAGAGCGATTGATATTGCAATCAGTTCCTGGTGCTTTCCGGGAAAAATATACGGCATAGTAATTAGTGATGCAAGAATAATCAAAATAGGAATACCGTAAACCATTGCAGAAAGGTTTAGTAGAATATTTCCATCGAGAGCGATTTCGACTCTATCGCCGACTTTCGCACCCCTTGTATTTCTAACTTCCATTTCTGCCGACTTTTTGCTGCTATTTCCCTTGTTGCTGAGATTACACATCATGCTGTCACATGATGCACAGGCAGAGCTGCGAACCATCATTATTTTAGCATTTTCGGAGTCGATAATCTTCGTTACAATTCCCTGCTCGATTAATTTTTCGTCTTTTAACATATTAGAACTGCTGCAACATTCTGATATCATTTTCTACGAATAGGCGGATATCGCGTACTCCTGTTTTCAACATCGTAACCCTCTCTATACCGAAACCGAATGCGTAGCCTAAATACTCTTCAGGGTCGATACCGCCTGCTTTTAAAACGTTAGGGTGTACCATACCGCAACCTGCTACTTCCATCCATTTGTCTGTCCCCGGAATCATAATATCCATTTCCGCACTAGGTTCCGTGAACGGGAAGAAAGACGGACGGAAACGGTAACGAAGATTGTCGCCGTACAGCTCTTTTGCAAGTACCATCATAGTTGCTTTAAGTTCTGAAAACGTAACATTTTTATCAATGTACAAACCCTCGATTTGGTGGAATTCCGCTAAGTGAGTAGAATCAATCGCTTCGTTACGATAGACACGCCCCGGCATAATTGAGCGGATAGGAGGTTTTTGGTTTTGCATCAGACGAATTTGAACCGGAGAAGTATGAGTTCTCAAAACTATTTCTCTGTTATCCTTGATAAAGAATGTATCCTGCATATCACGTGCCGGGTGGTCAGGGGGAAAATTCAAAGCATCGAAATTGTGAAAACCGTCTTCCATGTCCGGACCCTCTGCTAATGAAAAGCCCATTTTTTCAAAAATATCAACCATTTCACGAATAGTCTGACGGACAGGATGGATACTGCCTGTTGAGTGACGGCGGCCGGAGATTGTCAAATCAATATCAGGTATTTCTTCGTCTTTTGAGTCCAAAGCTGCTTTCATCTCTTCGTATTTTGATTCTGCGAACTTACGAAGAATATTTAATTCTTTACCCAAAATAGGTTTTTCTTCCTTAGGTACTTCACGCATTCTGTCAAAAAGAGATTGGATTTTTCCCTTCTTTACTAAGAACTCATGACGCATCTCGTCAAGCTGAGCAGCGTTTTCTATTTCTTTTATTTTTGCATCTATTTGGGCTTTTACTTCTTTTATTTCATTTAACATTTTGTACTCCGTGAATTAAAATTTGAATAAGCCGTCAACGATTCCGTATTCTATTGATTCGTCTGCATCCATCCAGTAGTCTCTGTCGAAATCAGCTTGTACGGTTTCCAAGTCTTTTCCGCAGTTGTCTGCTAAGATTTGAGCTGCAATTTCTTTGGTTTTGCTCATCTGTTTTGCCGTAATTTCCAAATCTGCTACTACGCCTTGAAGGTATCCAATAGATGGTTGGTGAATCATTACCTCACCGTGAGGATAGATGAAGCGTTTGCCTTTTTCGCCCGCAGAGAGAAGGATAGAACCCATGGAGGCTGCCAAGCCCATGCAAACCGTTGAAACAGGAGACGAAATCATCGCCATAGTATCAAGGATAGAAAGACCGGCAGTTACGCTACCACCCGGGCTATTTATGAAAAATGTAATCGGCTCGCCCGGAGCTTCCATTTCCAAATATAGGAGTTTACTGACAATATCTTTTGCGGACTTATCATCTACTCCGCCCCAAAGAAAAACTTGGCGTTTATCTAAAAATTTTTGGTCTATCATTTTTGAGACTTCGGGAGTTTTTTCTGTCTCACCGCAAGATGTCTTTATTTCTTTCATATTCAATTATTCTCCGGAATAATTATTCCTAAATCTAAAATCTACAATTATACTTCCACGATTTTAACTTAATTTTATTGTTTATATCTGAACTAAGATAAGACATATTTTTTTAGGGGGTGATTAGTGGGGATAATAAAAAAATGAAGTTATTAACTTTTTGCAATATTATAAGGATAAATTCGACTACTAAATGCGTGTAGTTAAAACAAGTTAAATGGGAAAAATGAAACTTGAATATGAATATAAATATAAAAAAAAATCAATTATTAACTTTAATAAGGAGAATCGTTATGAAAACGATGAACACATTATGGATGGTTTTTTTTCTCGTCATAGTATTGGCGCTCACGGTAGAAGCGCAACAACCACTTAAATCTCAATGGGTGTCTTATACCACAGATCTAGCTCAGATGCTTCGAGAAAAGTATCCTGATCGTACCGAACAGGGGCGTAAACAGATGATGCTTAAAGATTTATTTTTTACAGATATTCGAAGAAAACAGGCAATGGATAATACGGATTCTAGCTTACGGTATCAAGATTTTTATATTATCACGGATAGTTTAGAGTTGACTGAAGATTGGTATGAACGTCGAGGACAGGCAAAAGCGGTTTATGAAGCGTTTTTGAATCCTGATGAAGAAGCCTTTTGCATATTGGATGCATATCGTATGAATTATGATTTGGAGGTTTTATCTCCTGTTGTGCTTACGAGATATCTCTCTCAATCTCGACAAGCAAAAAATATAAATGTTCGAATATATAATACAGATGGAAATCCTGCTGCAAGGTTTCTTTCGATGGTAACTCCGGATCGTATAGATCATACTTGTCAAGCATATGAGCATGATTTACCTGAAAATCATATCAATAAATATTATGTAACTTTTGGGGGGGCCGGCCAAATGGTTGATGTTTTCGCTCATTTGGATTCGATATGGATTTACTATACTAATACGCAGACTCAGCAGCCTGATTCAGCGTATGTGCCAGTAGGGGATGCCGAGCACAATGTGCTTGATCCAGAACGAGGTTGGGATTTGTCAGTTGTTATGGGGAAAAATCCTTATAATTTTCAAACAAATCCTGATACATTGACAATAAAAACAATAAAAGGAAAACCAAGTCGTCTTCTTCAACTTTATCCAGGATGGAATGATGTTGAAACAGGTGAGGTGATATATGTGGCAGGTGAAGATATTTATGCGAATATGATTGAATATCAGAATCAAGATTCAGATCAAGATCCGAATCAAGTTGAGTATTTTATTGGAAATACTCGTAAGGATGGTTATGAAGCATTAGTTGGATGTGTGATGGCTTTGCCGCAGATTAGTGATGTAGCATATACGAGTGAGTATATCGTTGTTCGTTATTTAGATGCACTAGAAGTGCCTCATTTGGAGGTTTCTGGGGATTCTTTGAATCCGGGAGACTTATTCACGGTTTCTTTGACTGGGACTCCAGAACTTATGACTTCTTGGGTTCCGCAGATCACCATTTCTGGTGTGGATGCGGAATTAATTTCTAAGGATGGATTTGTGTGGACGTATCGTATCCAAACATCTGGGGAAATGCAGGTTACGCTTCATCATCATGGGCTTCGTCGAGATCTAGAAGATGAGACGGAAACCTTGTCTGTCGGATCAAATGGTGTGGACGATTTAGAGGAATTTTGGAGTGTTTATCCAAATCCGACGCAAAATTATATCATCATTCCAAATCATAACTTAACCAATTTTGAATATTCTATCTATAGCCTAAATGGCGAAGAAGTTCTGAGGAAATCTTCAGAAGTCTTTGATATGGGCGACGGTTCTTATCGCATTGATGTTAGCAATTTAATTCCCGGAAATTATATTTTACGTTTGAAAGGGACCGGAAAATCATTCAAATTTATCAAAGAGTAATTTGTTTTTTTGGGGGGGAGCTATCCCCCCTAATTAATATTTGTAATATATTAGTTACCTCAGATAAGTATAACCATACAAACCGGAACGATAATTCGACAAAAACTCCTTACCCTCTGCGGAAGAAATTTTTCCGTTTTTGACTGCATTTGTAACCCATGAGTCAATTTTTCGGACGAGCTTTTTGGGGTCGTACTGCACATATCCGAGAACATCTGAAACCGTCTCTCCGTCGATAACTTTTGTTATTTCATATTCCCCGTTTTCAAATTCAATATGTACAATATTTGCATCTCCGAAGAGGTTGTGTAAATCACCTAATATCTCCTGATATGCACCGACTAGGAAAACGCCGAGGTAATATTTTTCATCTTTCTTGAGTGTATGCACAGGTAAAGAAGTTGAATTTTCGCCCAATCCTATGAAGGAACTAATTTTGCCGTCCGAATCGCAGGTAATATCTTGTATTGTTGCGTTAATAGTCGGCTTTTCGTTTAGTCTTTGAATTGGTATAATTGGAAAAATTTGGTCAATAGCCCAACTATCGGGAAGTGATTGAAAAACGGAGAAATTGCAGAAATATTTCTGTGCAAGAAGATTTGGCAGGTCTCGTACTTCTTCGGGAATATGCTTGAACTCACGCACGATAGACCAAATTTCGCGAACGATAGACCAGAAAAGTCGTTCCATATTTGCACGGTTTTCCAAATCCATCATGCCCAAAGAAAATTTATTAAGAGCCTCTTCTCTTATTTGCAGAATATCGTGCCATGCTTCGATAACCCTTTGTTTTGAAAGACGGGTGTATATTTCGTGTAGCTCCAAAATTAGTTCATCAGATTCTTCATCTACGGAATCATTTTCATCATCCCAAACCGGCAGAGCAGAATTTTCAAGAACGTCAAAAACCAAAACGGCATGATGAGCGGTCAAAGCCCTTCCCGATTCGTTGATTACATTCGGGTGTTCTAATCCGTGCTTTTCGCAAACGTCTGCAATATTAAAAATAACATCGTTCACATATTCTTGGATTGAGTAATTGGCAGAGCTTGCACGCATTGAGTTCGTTCCATCATAATCAACTCCAAGTCCTCCCCCTACATCGAAAAAGTCAATTTTATATCCTGATTTTTTGAGGTGTACATAGAATTGTCCGGCTTCACGGAGGGCATTTTTTATCATTCGGATTTTCGTGATTTGGCTTCCAAGATGAAAATGAATCAATCGAAATGAATCTTTTAGATTACTTTCATCAATAATTTTCATTGCCTCCAAAAGCTCGCTTGATGATAATCCAAATTTAGATTTATCTCCGCCGGAGCTTTCCCATTTTCCGCTCCCCGAACTGGATAATTTTATTCTGATACCGATATTTGGTTTTATATTGATACGTTTGGCTGTTTCTATAATCTGTCTCAATTCATTTAGTTTTTCAACAACGAGTATGATTTCGCGTCCCATTTTCTGAGCAAGCAGTCCCAGCTCGATGAAGGCTTCGTCTTTATAGCCGTTGCAGATGATGATTGAATTTTCGTCCGCAGTAGCAAGTACGGCGTGCAACTCCGGTTTAGAACCTGCCTCAAGTCCGAGGTTAAATTTCTCTCCTTTTCGTATAATTTCTGAAACTACGGGTTCCATTTGATTAACTTTTATCGGATATACGACATAGTTTTCGCCTTTATATCCGTATTCATTTTTCGCTTTCGTAAAGCATTCGGAGAGTGTAGCAATACGAGTTTGAAGAATATCCGGGAATCTCAAAAGAACCGGAGAAAGAACATCTTGATAGTCTAAGCGGTCTATAATTTCTCGTATATCAGCTTGCCCGGAATCATTATCCGGTCGGATTGTGAGGTTACCCTTTTCATTGATATCAACATAATCTTTGCCCCAACCGTTTATGTTGTATATCTCTTTGCTGTCTTCGTTTGTCCACTTAACCATATATCCTCCACTTTTATTCTTCTGTTTTTTCCTCAGTATTTTTTTTGACGGCCAAAGATTGCAGAAGTTGATATTTAATATTTCTTGCTGCTCTATGGAAAATTAGAATCGCCAAAATCGTGGCTCCCGCAATAATCAAAAGCCAAATATTTTTCACATAAAAATATGCGAAAACAAATACTATTACCGAAATAGAGGCGGTAATAGTCGTAATCCATAGAGATTGGTCAATTTTTTTCGTTATCTCTTTTTCTTTATTATCTTGCTTCATCTTAATAGTTTGATAATGTGTATTGAGTTTCCCAAGTCCATTCATCGTCTTTTTTGATAGGAGTATCAAAATTATATGTTGCGTATTTGATTGCACCGTATTGATCTAATGCCGTAAATCCTGATGCTCCGATATAATTATTTGCTGTTTTGATGAACTGATTTTTGAAAACAGAAGTATTTGCATTTCGGCATTGTACTGCTGTTGTTATCATTAATTTTGCTGCATCGTAGTAATAGGCATAATTTTCTTCAGCCTCTTGCCCGGTTTTAGCTTTATATTTTTTGTTAAATATGTTAAATTTATCCTTTGCGATATCATCTAAAATCAAGTTCATTCCAATGTATCCAACCTCTTGGGCAAAATCAGGTATTGTGTACAAATCTAATTCAAATATTGCATGACTGACCGTTGAGCCATACCACTTCACAGTAGAAAAAATCTCTTCATCTAATTGATGCATTATATGCCATAGACCGAAGAAGCTATCTACATAAACTGCGATTTCTTCACTTTTATATGGAACCTCGTGAGCGTCGATAATTTCTTTTCTTAATTGCTCAATGTCTTCTGATGTTTCAGTTTCTTTTTCATATAAATTGATATTCTTTCCGGTTGAGATTCCATATTCCGCTAAATATTTTGAAATAGGATGTGTATCTGCTGTACCATCGTGATTGGTTTCCATTGTAATAACATGCTTGATATTCGCATCGTTCATTGCTCTTGCCATCAGCTCGTATTGGATATTACGTGAAGGAGTGAAGTTAAAAAGATTATCGTCCACTTCTAATTCAGAACTTGAAGAACTAAATCCGACAAGAATTAAATTTTCTTGGTCTATATAATCCTTTACGGCTCCGACTTCGTTCTTTCCAATTATACCATAAAAAATATCAATACTATCCTCTTCGTGCATTTTTTTCATCAATGCTAAAACAGTATCAGGGTATGATTTATGGTCAGCATATTTGTATTTAATATTAACGAAGGAAGAATTTTGATTCTGCTCGTTTCTCAATTCATCATAAGCAACTTCGAATGAGTTCTTGATAGCGTTTCCAACTTCGATGTTTGATCTTGATGTATCAGATAAAACACCTATCCTAACCTCAGAGTAATCAGGGAGATTAATAACGGGGTCCGTGCATTTCTTTTCTGAACAAGAATACAAAACAGCGACAAGCAACAACAATGCAGAAAATTTCAAGTATTTCATAATATTACCTGATTTTAAAATTTGAATATTGAACGCATTAGTTCACGGTTCATTTTACTGATAAAGCTCACGGAAACTCCTTTCGGGCAGATAGCTTCGCACTCATAGTGGTTAGTACATGCTCCAAAACCTTCTTTGTCCATTTGGTCAATCATACGTTTTACACGTTCTTCTCTTTCTACTTTACCTTGTGGTAAAAATGATAAATGGCTGATTTTCGCACCGGTGAAAAGCATTGACGCACCATTCGGACAAGCTGCAACACACGCACCACAGCCGATACATTCAGCTGCATCCATTGCTAATTCAGCCTCTTTTTTCGGAACGGGGATAATATTTGCTTCAGGAGCAGCACCCGTATTTACGGAAACATAACCACCGGCTTGGATAATTCTATCAAGGGCAGTTCTATCAACTACCAAATCTTTCAGAATTGGGAAAATCTTGCTTCTGTACGGCTCAACGTAAATTTCATCGCCATCTTTATAATGACGCATGTGGATTTGGCAGGTAGTAGTTTTTTCCTGCTTGCCGTGTGGTTGCCCGTTTATAACTAGACCGCATGCCCCGCAAATACCTTCGCGGCAATCATGGTCGAAGGATATAACTTCTTCGCCTTTTGCGACTAACTGCTCGTTGAGAACATCAAGCATTTCCAAAAATGACATATCTTCATTAACATTATCCAGTGGATAAGTTACGAATTTGCCTTTAGATTCTGTATCTTTCTGTCTCCAAATATGTAGAGTAATCTTCATAAGCCATCAATAATAAAAATTAAGATATATACCAAAATAACAAAACACTAACATACAAAAATACAAAAAAACAATTAAATTCAATTAATAATTCTGAATTAATAATTAACAATCTTATAAATAACGGATACTTGTGAAATAGTAGCTACCATAGTAGATAGCCGAATTTATGTTTTAATTCTATTCGATATAATAAGGATACATGTTGCTCTGTGTTTTTTAAGTATAGTAATATAAGTTAGTTAAAAGTATTTCTACATCTCAGCAAGCAGGAAGAACGAACCGCAAATAACGATTTTATCACCGTAACTTTTTGCTTGGTCGATTGCGTTTGCGACTGTTTTTTTTAATTCAAAATTGTGATACCCATTCTTTTCCAACAGCTCTGCAATTTTGGTATTTTTTGCAGCTCTTGAATACTCTAAATTAGGCAGAATAAATCGTTTAGAGTGGGGGATAAGTGCAAGAATTGTGTTTTCAATATCTTTGTCTCCCATAGCAGCGAAAACAAATGTAAATTTCTCGTCAAACTGTTTCAGCGTCTTAGCTAACATTATAGCAGCATCTGGATTGTGGCCTCCGTCAGCAATGATTAAAGGTGATTTTTGCAGTATCTCCATTCGTCCGTGTAGAGGAAATGATGAGTGCACTTTCTCGCATCCAATTTTGAAAAGTTTGTGGGTATCTGTATTTGAAATTTTATTTTGCTTTGCGAAAAGTTTGAAAATTGCATAAGCATTAGCTAAATTTCTTGATTGGTGCTTTCCGATGAATGGCTGAATAAGTTCAATTTCTTCGTTCTTGTAGTTGAGTTTTACTTTGCTTTCTACGTTTTGTCTGTCGAAATTATAGTCTGATATTACACATTTTTCATCTAAGAATATCAATTCTGAATCTTTGATTTTCTGTTTTACAGTTTTGCGAACTTCTTCCGCATTATACGATATTACTGCCGGAATTCCATCTTTTATAATCCCCGCTTTTTCGATTGTGATTTCTTCTATTGTCGAGCCTAAGTATTCGCTGTGGTCCATTGCTATTGCGGTCATGCAGGCGATTTGCGGTTGGATTATATTTGTCGAATCATATCGGCCGCCCATACCACATTCTATTACTGCGTAATCCACTCCCTGCTCTGCAAAATATAGAAAGGCAAGTACAGTAGTAATTTCAAAAAAAGTTGCTCCTATTTCATCTGCTTTTTTTATCAGGGGTTCGACTAAACGCACCAAATCATCATCTGAAATCGGCTTACCATCAACCAAAATTCTCTCGTTGAACTCCTTGATATGTGGAGAGGTATATAATGCCGTTTTGTAACCTGCTGATTTAATTGCTGATGCTGTGATAGTTGCGGTTGAACCTTTACCGTTTGTTCCTGAGATATGGATTGATTTGTATTTTTTATGTGGATTATCCACGTATTCTGCTAATGCTAATGTACGCTCTAAGCCGGGCTTAATGTTAAACCTACGGCGGTGGAATAAATCGTCTAATATTTCTTTTTTTGTCATTTTTTTGGGGGGAGGATACTACTATTTTAACACTACAATTTTTTGGGTAATTAGAACTTTTTTATCGGAATATATTTTTAAGAAGTATATACCAGTTGATAGATTCGCCATATTCAATGATATTCTTCTTGTTCCTTTTTTTATTTTTTCAGTATGTACATCTTCACCTTGTACATTGAAAATTATTAAATCGGTAGCCTCTATCTCTGAATTAAAACGAATAACAACTTCATCTTTTACCGGATTAGGATAATATGAAAAGTCCGTATTTTCTTCTATGTTTTCATCAATCGAATTTGACTTTCCTTTTAATTTTATTGCAACAGGTCTATGGTCGGATATGTTATAATCATAGTTAGTAAGTCCGCCACTGATATAATCATCTATCAAAACTGTTTCTGTAGTTATTACATTATCAAATAAATCATTTGTAATTAAAATATGATCTAAGTGTGCCGGCCAACTTGGATAAGACCAATTCGAACTGCTTCCTTCTGCTATAGCCATATCTGCGAATTTATACTTATCTGGTTCATTATTAAACTCTCTAAATACATTATTC
>PDWI01001455.1_pt1 | contig 37300 bp, 37 predicted proteins | sample 1430891 | NCBI WGS metagenome assembly PDWI01 (sample SAMN01162508, study PRJNA174530) | Oral metagenome, whole genome shotgun sequencing project. | biome: Marine environment; feature: Marine mammal; material: Swab sample of the gingival sulcus; isolation source: swab sample of gingival sulcus... | reverse complement strand
TTTCCAAATCGAATTAAAACCTACGATTATGACGAACTATCAGAGGTACGAAAAGTTAAACAGAGTGGTGAAATCAAATGGCAAGGACAAGTTTTTTACATTAGCCAAGTCCTTGCTGGAGAATACATCGCACTCATGCCTTATGGCGATGAGGTTTGGGATATTTTTTATCACTTTCATTTACTAGGACAAATGAATAAAATGATAAGCAACAAAAAACACTACCAAACAAACAATGGGTTCAAATGTAAACCACGTGGTTAAGTTTTGCAGTTCATTTATTCGGCGTCTTTGCGAAAAACGATAGCGACATGAAAATCCCTAGCAACAGGATATCGCTATCGTGCCATTCACCCTACGCATTTTTTATATTAATTTACTGAATCGCACCAGTTCTAGCCTCTAAGGCTGCAATGCGTTTTTCCAACGGTGGATGCGTTGAAAAGAGTCCACCTAAAGCTGTAATACCAAAAGCAGCCATCTGGTCTGGCAAAGCCATTTGTGCACCGCCGTCTTGCAAACGCTTTAAAGCTCGCAAGGCATTAGCCATACTTCGATTTGAGGTCAAACTCGCACCACCCGCATCGGCGTGATATTCACGGTGGCGAGAAAACCACATAACAATCATTGAGGCAAAGAAGCCTAACACCATTTGCATAAGCATAGAAATCATAAAGTAAGAACCAGCTGAACTCTCCCCATTACGATTACTACTCATCACTTGAGCGATAATTCGAGCGAAGAAAAAGACAAAGGTATTAAGCACACCTTGTAATAAAGTTGAAGTAATCATATCACCATTTTTGACATGAGCCATCTCATGGCCAATAACCGCTTCAACCTCGTCACGAGTCATAACCTGTAACAAACCAGAGCTCACTGCCACCAATGAATTATTTTTACTCGCTCCAGTCGCAAAAGCATTAGGAGCATCATTATAAAAAATACCTACTTCTGGCATTTTAAGATTCAGGTCATCTGACATACGTTTAACGGTATTGTAAATCCATTGCTCGGTTTCGTTTTGGGGATTTTCAATGATTTGAACGCCCATACTGCGTTTTGCCATCATTTTGCTCATAAATAATGAGATGAATGAGCCAGCAAAGCCCATAATGGCAGAAATAATAAATAAACTGGTTAAATTTAAACCATTCGCGGCAAGAACAGGCTCTAGCCCCAATAGCTTGACAACAACACCAATCATCGCCATCACGGCAATATTCGTGGTGATTAAAAGAAAAATTGCTTTCATAATGCCCTCTTTTTAAAAATTACTGTTATATAGGAAGCTCTGCAAAACTTACAGTTCGAGTAAAAGACAAGCCATGAAATATTTTCGGGCACCACAGTGACCGCTTGACATAACAATGAGTTAGGCAAGTGGCACGAGGAACGCATGACGCAGTATTTTGCCGAAATGTGGGTTTTGCCGAGTTTCCTATAGTAAGGTTAATTAATTCCTGCTACAGCGTTACATCGTCTCGCCGTATTAGTTATACCGTCTTCGACAATGTGCCTTGTACCAGAAACTAATTAACCTCACTATATGTTACTAAACAAAATAGTATAGGCAAAAAATAAATTTTCAAGCAACAGTTTGGTTAAATCTCTGGTCAAGCTTAAGAATAATCAGTGAAAAATTCATCGCCATAGTCTCGCCAAAAACAAATAGGCAAAAGACGCATAGTCGAAAACAGAACGACAATACGGTGAGGCAACGTAACACTATAACAATTAATTTTTCGCCCGACTATAAATCGAGAAAGGTTCAACAGTTACCTTATCGCCAATCGACTTACTGGTTTCGTCTGTAGAAAGAATAATTAGGCAATTAGCCGCTGCCATAGAACTCAGCACGCCAGAACCTTGATTACCTGTCGTTGTGACGACTAGCTCATCTTTATCATCATAGCTCATGATGCCGCGTTGAAATTCTGTTCGGCCAGCTCGCTTTCTCAGCGACGTAGTTAATTTTGCTGACAACTGCAAAGGTTTCTCAATTTCCTGTCCCGATAGTTTTTGCAACGCCCAATCCGTAAATTTCGCAAACGTTATCATCACCGAAACAGGGTTTCCCGGAAGCCCAAAAAACAACGCTTTCCCGACTTTGCCAAAAGTAATCGGTCGCCCTGGTTTAATTGCGGCTTTCCAAAAAATCAGCTCACCTGTGTTTTTGACACAATCTTTTATCCAATCGGCTTCCCCGACTGAAACACCACCGGTGGTAATGACCACATCAGCATAGTTAGCCGTTTCTAAAAAGGTTTGCTCAATCACTGCTTGCTCATCATTTAATACACCTTTTTCAATCACATGAAAGCGAGGGTCATTAAGCAGTGCGTGTAATGAATAGCGGTTAGAGTCGTAAATATTCCCCTCTGCAAGTGCTGTACCGACTGACTGCAACTCATCTCCCGTCGACAAAATAGCAACGTTGATTTTACGGGTGACTTCAACTTCTGCAATCCCCATCGTTGCTAACACGCCAATATGTGCTGCTGTCAAACGCGTACCCACTTTAATCACGGCTTGCCCAACGGTAATATCTTCACCCTGCAAACGGATATTCTGCCCAAGCGTTACGGGAGCTTCCAGAATGACGGTACCATTTTGCTCATCAAAGTCAGTTTGCTCTTGCATCACCACTGCATCAACACCCACCGGAATTTTTGCACCCGTCATAATGCGAACAGCTTCGCCCTCTCCAACTTCGCCCTCAAAAGGTTTGCCTGCAAAAGATTTTCCAATGACTTTTAGTTTTGTTTTATTCTCTTTTTTACTATCATGGGCTGCCAAACAATCAACTGTTCGCACACCATAACCATCCATTGCCGAATTGTCATTTGGTGGATTATCAACGTTAGAAATGGCATCTCTCCGCAAAACTCTTCCTAGCGCCTGACGAATAGGAACAAGCTCTGTTTCTGTGAGGGTCTGTGTTGTTTGCAAAATCACTTGCTGGGCTTGCTCAATGGTAATTGCCGAAGGGTCAAAGTCACAGTTAATCATTTGCATTTGGGATTTATTCATAGCGTTCTAACCAATTGATTAAGGGCGTTAAAGGACTGACTGGAAATTGCTCTCCAGTAGTTGTTATGACCTGCTGGTCTTCTGTTAAAGTTAGGGAAATATCACTAGGATAAACATCGCCATCTTGGATAAGCCAATCTAATTGAGTATCTACTGGCAAATATTGAGTAACATTGTCATGAGATTTCAAATAACAACACCTATCCGTTGTCAATAAGACAAAGTCCAACCCAGACTCAAAAAGTTCGTAGCTGTCTTTACGCGGCGTATCGATATCTAGGTGGGCTGTTTGTCGGACGAATAGCGCTGACTTTCCATTGTCTTTAAACGACATCAGCAAAGACGAAATAAAACCTTTGCTGATGTCGTTTAAATTTCTTATTGTGATAACTTTAGCGGTCACTTGAAATTATGCATACGAAACGCGATTATTTTTTGTTCTTCGTAGGCAAAAAGCTGGCACGAAGTAATGCAATGGCACAACCAATAAACAATCCCATCAATGCTGCCGCCATTAATATGACTAAACTTTTTTTCAACGGGAAACCAAAAGCATTTGTTACATAAGGCGAAGAAACCGCACTATAAAGTGCATTTTTATTATCGAGCGAAATTTTTTGATACTCTCCAAGTAATTGCATAAAAGTTTCTTGTGCATGATTAATTTCTTTAACTGTTCTTTCAAAAAGAGTAGGCATTAATGCAATCATTTTTTGCTGACTTTTTGTTACTTCATCACTATTGATATTGCTAGCAACCAAGTCAATTTCTTTCTCTAGCGCAAACAATTTTTCTGAAGCATCAATACGTTTATTAATAATCTCTTTTTTCAAATCGGAAGAAGAAACCTTAGAGCCTAAATGCAATAAGTCATTTAAAACATTTTGATCCATATTTGCTTCTATGGACTGATTGTTTAGTGACTGTTGTGAATTTGCACGACCCACCGTTTCTTCTGAATTGAGTTTTTCCAAAATCAAATCATAAGTCGCTATTTTTTTCTGTATTTCAGCCTTATTCAATTCTTTTACTCTAAGCTGAGAATGAATTTGTATGGCCAACAATTGATTTTCTTTCATTAACGCTGGGGAAATTGAATACGAGTAAGACCTCATAACCTTAATATCATTACTAATAATATTCTCAACTGTACGTTTCAAATCGTTAAGGTTTTTTCCATTAGCCAAAAACACATGGCTCCCTTTAAGGCCCGCCAATTGTTTAATCGCTTGATTTAAATCTTTACTGTAGCTTAGCAAACGGTCGTAGTTATCAATAATTGCTGTACTTTTATCATAAGTAAAAGCCACTTGAGGGTAAGAAATATTAGGATTGATTAAACCTGTTTTTAACGCATTGTCTGCCCACGCACCAGCAACAGCTTTTAAAAAGCTTTTTGCCTCTGCCTCAGATAATTTTACTTTTGATAAGTCTAATGATAATGTTACATAAGTTGTCGCCTGATTCTTTAGTAAATCCAATGCCTCTTTAACTTCAACAACTTTTTCGTTGGGTATTTTTTTTCCAGATAATTCACTTTGCAAACTTTCTCTAGTACTTTTGATTAGACTATTTGTCGGGTCAATGGAAATACCTTTGGTAACATCCGCAAGTGTTAGCTGATACTCTGAAGTCGCTAAAACAGATTGTATATTTTCCGGACTAATAATATCTTCAGGCGAAAATGCCGTACCATTCGGATAATGGCTTTTGTTAACAGAAACAAAATTAATCGCCACAGGGTAATTTACCGTTTTAGGGGCAAAAAATGCCAATTTGGAAAATTGAAAAGCCGCTCCCAGTAACAGGAAAGCAAAAGCAAAAGCGATAATCAAACCACGCTGCTTAAAAAGATTTTTAAAAATTAGCATTAAATCAATTTCATCATCATGTCGCTGTTCATTTATTACTTGTTCGGTCATTTTTCCTTCCTAATTTGTTTTATCTTTAATTTTTTTGAGACTATCTCATTACCTGAATCTGGTTTATCTTTACGAATTCGCCAAAACCGTGGAAATCTGGGCTTACCATTTTTTGTCAGTCCATTATAGCGATAAGTAATCGTGCTGCCTATAGCTGGTGGATGAATTCTTTCACTGTCATTAAATCCTGAGCCAATTTTTATCGATTGCCCATTCGGTAGACGACACAAAATCGCCCCCATTTGTCCTCGATATTTTCCTTTGCCTGCTAGATATTGAGTGACAATGCACTCCGCATCGTCATCTTTTTTTAGCTTTAGCATGGTGTTGGTACGCTTAGACAAATAAGGACTATCGGGGTCGCGAAGTATCACGCCTTCTCCGCCGCCTTGTTCAATCGCTTGACGCATTGCTAATGCTTCTGCAAAATTTTTAACTTTTCGTTGTGGGATGATGACAATATTGGGGTTAGGATTGTGTTTTAACCAACGCTGAATTTTCTCCAGACGCTGTAACAAACCACCTTTCGCCATAGGCACATCAAAAACATAATACTTTATTTTAGACCAGTCTTTGCCCGAACGAACCAAACCACTCAGCATGGCAAATTCTCCACGCTGACTATACAACTCTCCGTCAAGCGGAAAGTCGGGGAAATTTTCGATAAACTGTTGAGGTGCTGGATATGGGTTTCCATTGCGAGACATCATTTGACTGCCATTCCAATAACCGCGTACGCCATCTAACTTTTCGCTGGCCAACCACCCCGAAACAGATTGATTGGTATATTTTTTTGCCAGCATCACCTGAAAATATTCTGTGTTTTTCGCATAAGCCTTTGTGCCAACGAAAAACACACCTATGCCAATAAGCGAATAAAAAAATAACGCAGGCAACAATTTTAGTGAATTACATGGTTTCATTTGTTTTTCCTTGAAAATATCAAAAATAGTACCGTCATTCTGTTCATTCCTTATAATATATAGTTAAGTCACCTAGTTATCACTACGGCTTACCGCATTAGGCATACTGTCTACAACAACCACGCAGTCACCGCGAGCGAGAGGCTAGCGTGGCGGTCTACAGCTACTTTGCAAACCCTGCCGTCACCGCGAGCGAAGCGTGGCGGTCTCCTACTACTTTGCGTAATTGTTTGGGGCAGAATGACGGTACTTTGCGGGTAGCAGGAGATTGCCACGTCGCTGCCGCTCCTTGCAATGACGTGTCTTTTTGCGATTTCCCGCATCGCTATCGTTCCTAGCAAAGACGTGCAGTTTTTAAGGCATAACTAGTTATGCGACTTAACGATACCCATTAGGATTGTGTGATTGCCAACGCCACGTATCCGCCATCATTCTCTCAAGCCCTAAACTTGCCTGCCAATTGAGTTCATTTTTGGCTTTCTCAGGGTTTGACCAACATTCAGCAATATCACCGGCACGGCGAGCAACGATTTCGTAAGGAACAGCGACAGACGCAGCTTTTTCAAAAGCCGAAACCATTTCTAAAACAGAATAACCCTCCCCTGTGCCTAAGTTCCAAATGTGACACCCCGTTTGCTGACAAATATAATTCAAGGCAGACAAATGCCCTTTTGCCAAATCGACAACGTGAATATAATCGCGAACACCGGTACCGTCTTTGGTTGGATAGTCACCGCCAAACACGGACAACTTCTCCAGTTTTCCAATGGCAACTTGGCTAATATAGGGAACAAGGTTATTGGGAATGCCGTTTGGGTCTTCGCCAATTTGTCCACTTTCATGAGCCCCAACAGGATTAAAATAACGCAACAACGCCACCGACCAGCGATTATCCGCTATCACATAATCTTGCATAATTTGCTCAACCATTAATTTTGACTTCCCATAAGGGTTCGTGGGCATGCCTGTTGGGCAATTTTCGCTAATTGGCATTTCTTGTGGCTCACCGTAAACCGTTGCCGATGAACTAAACACAATGCGAAAAACACCTGCTCGCTGCATTGCTGACATCAAATTCAAACTGCCAACCACGTTATTATCATAATACAGTGCAGGTTTTGCGACACTTTCCCCCACTGCCTTTAAACCTGCAAAATGCACTACTGAGTCAATATCATGTTCAGAAAAAATGGTATCCAGCACAACATCATCACGAATATCACCTTTGACGAATTCAACAGACTTTCCCGTTAATTGTCCAACTCGCTTTAAGGAAATTTCAGAGCTATTGCACAAATTATCCAAAACGACAACCGACTGCCCCGCATTCAATAACTCTAAAACCGTGTGTGAGCCAATATAACCAGCACCACCCGTAACCAATATTTTTTTCATTATTTACAAATTCCTAGAAACATTTTTTCACAAACCCATCATTATAGTGAAATAAATTAATTTTTGATACAGTCAAACCACCTAATTATCACTACGGTGTTGCAGCATCTTGCCGTACTAAGCATGCTACCTGCGACAACCACACCATCACCGCGAGCGAGGTACGAACGTGACGGTCTCTCCGTCGGTCCTGTAGAGACGCAATGCTTGCGTCTCGGAGACAGATGTGCAATCTGTCTCTACAGTATTACGGGTGATTGTTACATCGCTATCGCTCATCGCAAAGACGTGCAGTTTTTAAGACTTGACCATAATCATGGTAACACATCAATTCATCGCATCGACATCAATAATCGTTTGAAAGCGATTGGATTTATCGTAGTGTTTGGTGATTTTCATCAGCAAAGGCAAAACTTTTTGTAAAGTTGGCTTATCTTCTGCTGATAACCATAATTGAGCTCGAAAGCGATTGCGTACTTTTTCAACTGCCAGCGGCACTGGTCCTAGCACCTCTATCACGGCACAATTTTCCGTTAGCGTTGTATTGACAGCACGCAAGTAATCTAACAACAAGGATTTATCGAGTGCAGAGGCTTTAACTGTCGCCGTTGCTCGATAAGGCGGCAGCTGAAAAGACTGGCGTTCAGCCAGTAAGGTATCGGCATAATCAGCGTAATCGTGCTTCAGTAACGCGTGAAAAACCTCATGTTCGGGAACAGAAGACTGGATATAAACCGCACCCACATGACTTTCACGTCCAGCCCGCCCGGCCACTTGAATGAGTTGCTGGTACAGCCGCTCTTCCGCCCGAAAATCACTACTAAACAAAGCACTGTCGGCATCGACAACACAAACCATATCGACATTGGGGAAATGATGCCCTTTCACCACTAACTGAGTTCCCAGAATAATATCCACTTCCCCTTGATGAACCTGTTGCAAAGCCGCATCCAACTGTTTTGCCGTCGTCTGTTTATCGCGGTCTAATCGCAAAATTTGATGATGCGGGAATTGTTGGTTAATTTGTGATTCTAATTTTTCGGTACCCGTGCCGAGAAAATAAATATCACTATCTTGGCAACTGGGACAGCGTAACGGCAAAGACTCCGTATGACCACAGTGATGACAACACAGTTGGCGGTGTCCCAAATGAACCGTTTGATATACGGAGCAACAGGGACAGTCACTGCTCCAACCGCACGCACCACATTGCATAACAGGCGAAAAGCCACGGCGATTTAAAAATAATAAAACTTGCTTACCAGCCTGTAAAACGTGCCGCATCTTTTGTATAACCTTATCAGCAAGCAATTGCTCTCGACGCTGCCCTCTTCTGTCGATTATCTCAATTTTTGGCAAGGCAGAATGTGTTGCTCGTTGAGACAGCGTGTGTTGCTGAATTTTTCCTTGGCGTACATTAAACAAACTTTCTAAACTTGGCGTAGCACTGCCTAATACGACATTGATGCCGCACTGTTGAGCTCGATACAACGCCAAATCTCTGGCGTGGTACAAAAAACCTTCATGCTGTTTGTAGGAAACATCATGCTCTTCATCCACTAAAATCAATTTTAACTGAGGTAACGGCACAAAAACTGCCGAACGCGTACCAATTAAGATGGGAAGTTCTCCCGATTGAGCCGCTAAAAAAATATCGCGTCTTGCTGTATCAGTCATGCCCGAATGATACGTTGCCACCCGTCGCCCAAACCGCTCAGTAAAACGCGATAACATTTGCGGCGTCAATGAAATTTCTGGCACAAGTAATAAGATTTGTGGCGTTTTAGTACCGTCATTCTGAGATAAAACTTGTTCAATAAGACGGATATAAACCTCTGTTTTTCCAGACCCTGTGACACCATAAATTAAATGCGCTTGATAGTGATTGAGCTGTGGAATGACGGTACTAATAATTTGCTGCTGCTCGCTATTGAGCGAATAGCGGGCCGATTGAACGGGCTGATTTTCTTGATATGGCGAATGTACAACTTGTTGCAAATAGCCCTTTTGCAAGGCTTTATCCCAATCACTTTTTTGAAATCCTTGTTGACGAAGTGCTTTGGGAGAAGTCACCGCATTGACCTCACCAAGACAACCCAACAAACGATGCTGACGTTTGGCTTTTTGAGCCAGTGCTTTTTGCTCAAAACACTGCTGTCCTTGCTCTGTTAATTTTAACCCTATCTCTTGTGGGCGGACTAAACTGTCTTTTGCTCTCAGGCGAGTTGGCAGGGCATTTCGCAAAGCTTTCCCTAGTGGCTCTGCATAATAACGCGAAGCAAACTGCAGCAATTGCCACCAGTGTTTATCGATAATGGGAAAGTCTTCTAAAGTTTCCGTAATTGTCTTAAATTCATCCAACTCGTCATTATCATTAGCCTCTCTTATGCCAACAATCAGACCAACTTGATACTTTTCTTTGCCGAATTCCACCCAAACACGTTGACCAATTTGAGCAGCACACAGCAAATGATAGTCAAAGGTTTTTGATAAAGGAACGGGAAGTAAAACTTCAGCAACTAACGACACACGAATTCTCGATTCTCAATAAATAACTATAAGAAGCTCTGCAAAACGTACAGTTCGAGCAAAAGACAAGGAACAGCACCACAGTGACCGCTTGACATAACAATGAGTTAGGCAAGTGGCACGAGGAGCGCATGACGCAGTATTTTGCCGAAATGTGCGTTTTTAGTGCTGATTACGTGACACACTGTAAGCACGCATAATCTTGATAATATCATTAATCGCAGCGGTTTCTGGCTGATAACGCTCAAAAAGATAATCGGCAATCACAGGGTCTTGTATATCGCACATCTGCTCAAAAGCTTGCTGATGCTCACTGTCCGCATTTTGATAATGCTCGTAGAGGTAATGCTCAAATAAAATATCCATTTCTTTCATTCCTCGACGGCATTTCCAATGTAATTTTTTCATTTTATCTTGCATAATTTTACTCGTTTTTGTTATATCAAATAATAAATTTTCTTGGTCTAAGTTTATCCTAAACACCCACCAATACCCTTAAATTTCCCACAAAAAAATAATCTCAAAAATAATTCGTTTTTTGAATTCCACACATTGAGCCATCTTCATTGGAATTATAAATTTTCTGTAGAAAATTCACTATATCCTTCGTAATAGTAACTCACATCAATCCCCTTCATAAAGAGAGAGCGATCATCTATTTGATGCGTTAAAGCTGACTTTAGTAATGACTTTATGTGGCTATCATCTATGACGCTTTTTATCATTGCTTCCAAATAAGCTTCCTTGTCTACTGCATTCCAGTCAATGACCTTTTTCAGTTGTTTTTTTAAAATCAAATCCAGCCAAATACGAGTTGCCCTACCATTGCCCTCTCGGAAGGGATGAGCAACATTCATCTCAACATATTTTTCAATAATTTCCTCGAAACTTTTCTCAGGCATAGCACTAATTTTTTCTAATGCCTGTGGGAGATAAAGCAAAGGAGCAAAACGAAAATTGCCTTTGGCAATATTAACATCACGAATTTTTCCTGCAAAGGCGTAAATATCGCCAAACAAATAGTAGTGAATCGCAGACAATCCATCAAATGAGCCAACTTCAACTGTATTGATTTCACCACTATCAAAAAACTGTTTCGCCTTTTGTTTACTTATTTTTTCTTCAGCTTTCGCAAGCTCAACCTGATTGGTAATATTTAGTTTGTTTTTTAATATCATTATATTTATAGCTGGATTACTTAGATTTCTTTGCATTAACCGTTGAGCAAATACCACAAATTGTGCCGTCGCAGCCTCTGGCGGTGCAATGCTCTCTTCCGTAGAAAATAATTTGCAGATGTTTGCGATTCCAATCTGACTTCTTAAAACACTTTTTTAAATCTCTTTCCGTCATAGCAACATTTTTGGCCCGACTGAGTCGCCAACGCTTCGCCAATCGATGAATATGCGTATCAACGGGAAAGGCAGGATGACCAAAAGCCTGTGCCATCACCACCGATGCCGTTTTATGCCCTACACCAGGTAAGGCTTCCAATGCTTCAAAAGATTCGGGCACTTCACCACCATGCTCATTTAACAGTATATGTGACAACTCATAAATGGCTTTGGATTTTCTAGGGGATAGTCCGCAAGGCCGAATGATTTGGCGAATTTCTTCAACATCTTGTCTCGCCATATCAAAAGGATTATCCGCCAACTCAAATAACGCCGGAGTAATTTGATTAACGCGAGCATCCGTACATTGTGCTGACAACAACACAGCAATCAACAACGTGTAAGGATCTTTGTGATCCAACGGAATCGGCGTTTCTGGATAAAGTCGATCCAGTGTTTCTTGGATAAAGGCTATGCGTTGGGCTTTTAACATAAGAACGTCCAGTTAATAATTGGCAGTGAATAATTGACGCAGCATTATACCAGAATGACGGTACCAAAGTCATAGATTAAGACCAGTACAAACTATAGTCGCGACAAAAAAATCACCCACCAGCTATAAAATAACCAGTGGGTGATTTTTCGTGCAACAATAATTGAACAATTAAATCATTCAATATTGTGACATCGTCTAGAGATTAAGCGTTGGCAGCTTCAACACGTTTAATCACTTCGTCGGCAACAACTTCTTGAATACCTTGATCTAAGTGACTTGTAAAACCAACACATGAACAGTTAATTTCACCTAAAACGTAAGTGTCATTTTTGTTCTCGTCCCAATCCAACATAAAGTCAGCCGTCCAAATCAATGGGATGTCAAAACCACCCAATTTATCAGAAATCGTTGGCAATGAGCCGTTAAACATCGCCATTAACTCCGCCCAATCTTCTGGTTTATCGTAAGTGTATTTTGCACCTGAGAAAAGTGTTGCAGAGAAAGCATCTGCTGCATCAGCAGGTTTTTTATGAACGACAAAAATTGGCTTATCACCAACCATCAAAATGCGAATTTCACCTTCTTTAATGCGAGGCATAAAACGCATATCAACTAACATACCGTTTTCACCAACAATATACTGCTCACAGAAATCCATAAAGTCAGCCAATGTGCGGTATTCTACGTGGTTGTCCACGGCTTCAGTACATTTTAATTTTGTATCAAGTGGCAAGCTATCGCCTGGTTTGTAATCAACACTTTCTTCAATTTGCACACGCCAGATACCTTCACCTGTTGAACCACGGTTTTGTTTTAAAACGCGTTCACCGTAAGAAATACTGCTTGGGAACGTTTTCTTAAAGTCTTCAACCGTATAATAAGCGTAAGTATCATCGGGAACCAAGTCTGTCGTCGCTAATTTCACCAGAGCATCTTTCGCCCCAAAGTTCATCATCGCATCTGGGTGTGACATACCCACTAGACCTGCGTCAGACAATTTGCGCAAAGTTTCAAAGTAAACTTTTTCGCCAGTCGCTAAATTACCTGGGTTAATACGACTGATGTAGCCATCAAATTTTTTGCTACAGTAGTCAAAAACTTTTTCAGCCCACTCATCACGAAAATAAACCACTTCACAGTGCCAGCCTTTTTCTTTAATTGCTTCCAAGATTGGCATAGTGTCTTTGCGATGACCGTTCAGAATTTTGTCAGAACCACCTTCAGCTTCAAAAATAACAATACTTTTTTTCATGAATAACTCCTCTATAAGTTTAAGTGAATTTAAGTGCGTAAAACTCTCTTCATTATACGCCAAATAGAGAAAATTTACCTTAGTAAAAAGGTGGTTTATTCCAAGATTTATCCCAAGGTTTATTTAGGGGTTATTTAGGGGTTATTTAGGGGTTATTTAGGGGTTATTTAGGGGTTATTTAAAATATTTTTGGGGGACTACTTTACGATGACGGGCAGACCACTTTCTTCCCGAACAATCGCAGCAACAGTGGCTTCGGAAAGCCCTTCGGTTTGGAAATCTAACTGTTTGTGAGCCGTTGCTAGAGCATTGCGTAAATTATCTTCATAACTCAGACCATCTTCTTCTAAAGGACTGTGAAATTCCATCAAAAGTTTATCGGAAAAATGACCGATTTTTAATGGCTGATTGATAATTCGCACGGGCGTACCACGCGGCACTTTTTCAAACAGTGACTCAATATCCTCTTGTCGCATGCGAATACAGCCGTGAGAAACACGCATGCCAACACCATAAGGCTTATTCGTCCCATGAATCAAATAGCTGGGAATCCCCAAACGCAAGGCACGCGTCCCCAACGGATTATCAGGACCAGCAGGAACAACCGCAGGCAATGGATCGCCAGCAGCTGCATGTTCAGCACGAATAGATGCTGGCGGCGTCCAAGTTGGGTTGCGTTTTTTTTCAACTACCGAAGTTTTCCCCCTAGGCGTTTCCCAATTTTGTCGCCCGATACCAACAGGATAAGTAATCACTTTAGGCAACTCACCTTTGCGTGGTTTGGGGTAATAATAAATTCGCATTTCAGGCAAATTCAGCACCAACCCCGTATGTGGCGTATTCGGCAAAATAAATCGCGTAGGAATGACAACAGGCGTGCCTTCGCCAGGATACCAACGATCAACATCAGGGTTAGCCTTAGTAATTTCATTAACCCCAACCCCGTACTCTCTACCAATATCCAGCAGCGTTTCGCTTTCCTTTGCTTTGATAAGAAAAGCCTTGCCAACGACATTAATCCCTTTGGGGGGCAAAATATACTCTGCCGCCTGAGCGACATTTAGCGTTAAAAAAAGAATCAGTAATCTTTGAGAGTGCAATCGTAAGTAATTAATCATTTTGTTATTTATAAATTTTTCATTTGAAATAATCAGATTATAATAGCGTATCTTTTAATAAAATAAAATTACATAACCGAGAGATAAAACCATGATTATTGGACAATACCCTTACACTCGCCAGCGTCGCACGCGAAGACTTGCTTTTTCTCGCCAACTCATTTCAGAAAATCAACTCCACCCTAGTGATTTTATTTTGCCAGTTTTTGTTAAAGACGGCTCAGGCATAGAAGAAATACCTTCGATGCCCAATGTCTATCGTCGCGGCATTCACGAGTTAGTCGATTACGCTCGCGAGGCATTTGATTTGGACATTCCTGCACTCGCACTGTTCCCCGTAGTTGAACAAGCTCAGAAAAGTATCGACGCAGCAGAGGCTTACAATGACGATGGTTTAATTCCACGAGCCATCAAAGCACTAAAATCAGCATTACCTGAATTGGGGATTATTACCGATGTTGCCCTCGATCCTTATACCCTGTCGGGCCAAGATGGCATTATTAATGAAGAAGGCTACATTTTAAATGATGTAACCGTGGACATTTTAGTCAAACAGGCGTTGTCACACGCCAGAGCAGGTGCGGATGTTGTCGCACCTTCTGACATGATGGACGGACGTATTGGCGATATTCGCGAAGCGTTTGAGTCACAAGGGTTCATCAACACCATGATTTTATCCTATGCAGCAAAATACGCCTCGGCATTTTATGGACCATTCCGTGACGCTGTCGGCTCTGCCGCCAACTTGGGCAAAGCAGACAAGTTTACTTACCAAATGGACCCTGCAAATAGTGATGAAGCACTACACGAAGTCGCCATGGATATCGCCGAGGGTGCGGACTTATTTATGGTTAAACCCGGATTGCCTTATTTAGACGTGATTCAACGTGTCAAAAATGAGTTAAAAGTACCGACCTTCGCCTATCAAGTCAGTGGAGAATACGCCATGATTAAAGCTGCCGCTGAAAAAGGCTGGTTAGATGAAGAGAAAATCGTCATGGAAAGTTTATTGGCATTCAAACGTGCAGGTTGCGATGGCATTCTAACGTATTTTGCCGTAGACGCGGCCAGATATCTCAAAGTATCCAAATAGGCAAATATGGTACCGTCATTCTGGCTGGAAAAGCCATATCCCTAACGACATTGATATGGACAAGCTAGCCCCGATATGATAATTTGTTGGCTCTTGTAATCACAATACCACTGGAGAAATAAAAATGAAAAAAACTTTATTCGCAATGACAACTTTAGCCGTTTCTGGTTTAGCATTAGCACACCCTGGACACGATCATTCAGCTTGGACAGCACCTTTATTACACGCTTTATGGATTGCACCGGCGGTAATTGCCACAGTCGCTGCAGTTGTTATTTTGCGTAAAAAATTCAGCAAATAAATCGCGTTATTCGCTATTTATTCATTAGAAACTAAAAATTAAAAAATAAGAGGCAAAAAATGTTATACAACTTACTAAAGCAACTGGATAAAAAATTAGCTTTTAATCGCGTTTCAGCACACTGTGACGTACCATGTGGTATTTACGACCCAATGGTTGCACAAATTGCCGCATTAACCGTCATCCGTGAAGTTGACCAGTTAAATGAACTCGCTAGCAAAGAGTCAATGAGCGTCAATGACCACGCTAACTTTAGCCGCATGGTTGCAACTAAAGAAGAGCATTGCAAAAAAGTCAAAGAAGAAATTCACATTATTTGGGGTGACTTTATTAAGCAACCTCAATTAGATGCTTACCCTCAATTACACGAGCTTGTTCACTCAATCATGTTAGTTGGATCTAAAGCCAAACAACACGTTGATAAAGATGCTGCTTTGGAATTATTGGAGAAAGTTAACGAGTTTGCAGAAATTTTCTGGGCTATCAAAGGCGTAAAAACTTATCGTGCGGTTTCTCCTTACGCACCTGCGAAAGAAGTCGTCTACCCAGACTTAAAAGCATAAACTAAAACCATTTTATCGTCGTGACAAAAAATTCGGTACAAGGTGCATCATCACAGACAGCACACGAATACAGCAAGAAGATACAACGCTGTGAGGGATTTTTTATCACGACTAGAGTTTTTGATTAAATGTTAGGTTTATCTATCGGGCGAGTGCGAGGGCTTTCTATGTATCCTCGCTTATTGCCCGATAGTTTTATTATCACTTTTAAAACACCTCAGTGGCTACGCCTTTCGAAAAAGCCACGACTATCCTCTCGCCATCTCGGCAAAATGTATTACATTCAGCACCCTTGCTACGGACATATCGTCAAAACATTAGCGGAAGTTCACGGCACTAGCTATTTTTTTCGTGGCGAATCAGAACAAAGTGTTTCTCAATCCGCTATCGGTGAATTGAATGACGAACACATCATCGGACGTGTCATTTGGGTTTTTTCACCAAAAAGTACCGTCATTCCAGAGTAAGACAGATTACCAAACAATCTAAAAACTTTACAGATTTCTCAGATAAACATCCGCATCTAACGCCGCCATACAACCTGCACCAGCAGAAGTAATCGCTTGACGGTAAACTTGGTCAGTGACATCGCCTGCAGCAAAAACACCTTCAACGCTAGTTTGTGTTGCATTGGGGTTCTGTCCTGATTGGATTTTTAGATAGCCGTTATCCATCTCAAGCTGACCATCGAAAATCCCCGTATTGGGACTATGACCAATAGCAATAAAAACGCCATCAACGGCAATTTCTTTTATAGATTCATCTTTAACAGATTTAATGTTCGCCCCTGTCACGCCCATGTTGTCACCAGTAATTTCATCCAGCGTACAGTCTAATAACAGTTCTATTTTTCCTGCTTCGACTTTTTCCATAAGGTGCTCAACCATAATTGCCTCTGCCCTAAAGCTATCACGGCGATGAACAAGGTACACTTTGCTGGCAATATTAGCTAAATATAACGCTTCCTCTACTGCCGTATTACCGCCACCGACAACAGCCACAGGTTTGTCGCGATAGAAAAATCCATCGCAAGTTGCACACGCGGAAACCCCTTTGCCTTTGAAAGCTTCTTCAGAAGGCAGCCCTAGGTATTTTGCACTGGCACCTGTCGCAATAATTAAAGCATCGCAAGTATAGGTCTCGTTGCCTTTAAGGGCAAAAGGTCGCTGTTGTAAATCAACTTCACTGATATGGTCATTAATAATTTGTGTATTAAAACGCTCAGCATGAGCTTTCATACGCTCAACTAGAGCGGTACCGTCAACACCATCGGTGTCACCAGGCCAGTTGTCGACCTCAGTGGTTGTCGTCAACTGACCACCAGGTTGCATACCGCTAATAATGACAGGATGATTATTCGCTCGTGCAGCATAAATCGCAGCAGAATAGCCCGCAGGCCCTGAGCCCAAGATAATTAATTTGTGATGTGTTGTCATAGTTTTTCCTAACTTAATTGGTGTCACTTTGTTTATATAGCGGAATAAATTAATCACTGACACAACGCCGTAACAATTATTAAGTTATTTCGCCACATTTCCCACAGTTTAACAAATCATTGCCTGTAAAACTAATGGAAAAGCAAGAGGGTTTGCAGTAGAATACGGCATATTTTTTACAAAATCGATAAAAAGAGGTTTTATTATGGCAGGTCACAGTAAGTGGGCGAACATCAAACACAAAAAAGCCAAAGAAGATGCAAAACGCGGTAAAGTTTTTACACGCTTAATTCGCGAGTTAACCGTTGCAGCACGCAATGGTGGCTCTGATCCTGACATGAACCCACGCTTGCGCTTGGCAGTTTCCAAGGCTCAAGCCGCAAACATGCCAAAAGACACGCTAGAAAGAGCAGTAAAACGTGGTGCTGGAGAATTAGAAGGCCAAGTGCTTAACGAAATTCGCTACGAAGGCTATGGTCCTGGTGGCGTTGCCGTTATGGTTGATTGCTTGTCTGACAATAAAAACCGTACTGTCGGCGAAGTTCGTCATGCCTTTACCAAGTGCGGTGGTAATTTAGGAACAGCTGGTTCGGTCGCCTTCCAATTTAACGAAGTTGGCGTACTAACCTACGAAGAAGGTGATGAAGATGCGATTATGGAAGCCGCACTTGAAGCAGGTGCAGATGACGTACTTGCAGAAGATGGCATCATCGAAGTCATTACCACACCAAAAGCTTATACTGAAGTTTACGACGCAATGGTTGCGGCAGGCTTTGAACCTAGTGAGTCAGAAGTCACACAGCGTGCGGATAATTTGGCACCAGTATCTAAATCAGAGGCGGAACAGCTAATGCGTTTGCTCGATATGTTAGAAGAGCTGGATGATACGCAAACAGTTTCGACAAACGCTGACTTCCCTGATGATTTTGAAGGCTAATCACTTAAAATTAGTTTAAGTAATTTAATCACACTTAAGTCACTACAAAGAGACAACAGCAGTGCAAAAGTGTGCTTTTCGACAAAACCCGATAGCCTTATCGGGTTTTTGTTTATTTTTAAAGAGTTGAGAGACACATGAGAGAACATAACCCAACTTGGGGTGCAATTTGGATGATATTAGCAGGGGCAACTTTTGCCTGTGTAAATACGGCACAACAATACTTAGGCATGAAGCTAGGATTGGCTTCAACGATGGCTGCATTTTTACAATACGCCATTGCACTACTCATCATGTTGCCATTTTTACGCCTACAAGGCTTAAAAACCGCCCTTAATTCAAATTATCGTCTGCTACACATTGCACGCATTGTGGTCTCTGTAATCGGCATTCAGCTGTGGACTTGGGCATTGGCTCACGTACCGATTTGGCAAGGCATTGCTTTGTTGATGACTTCCCCTTTATTTGCCACACTAGGCTCTAAACTCATCCTCGGAGAAGAGGTTGGCAAAGTTCGTTGGGGGGCTACTTTGCTGGGCTTCATTGGCACAATGATTATATTGGAGCCATGGTCTGACAGCTTCAGCTATTACGCTTTATTGCCTATTGCCGCAGCATTTTTCTGGGCAATGGCTTCCTTGATGACCAAGTATTCATTAAGTAAAGACAGCCCTGCAACGGTTGTCGCTTATTTATTCATTTTAATGTTGCCAATCAATTTGTTGTTTGCGAGTGCAGAGTTTAGCCTACCGGCAGAGCAGTTGACTTGGGGAATACTTGCGTTTGTTGGCGTTTTAACCGCCTTTGCTCAATGGGCAATCGCAAAGGCCTATTCAGTTGCCGATGCGTCATACATTCAACCCTTTGACCATGCCAAGCTGCCGCTAAATGTCTTGGCTGGCTTTATCGTTTTCCACTATGTACCACCAGGCAATTTATGGCTGGGTTCTGCAATCATTATCCTTGCGGTAACATTTATTACCCACCACGAGCAAAAGTTGAAGAAACAGCCCTCATAGAGCAAGGTCAATTAATTCCGGTTACGGTGTTGCATCGTCTCGCCGTATCAGGATACTGCCTGCGATGGCAAGTCTTGTATCAAAAACTAATTAACCTCACTACAGAATGACGGTACCATTTCACTATAACAAAACCGCACAATAACAGAGTTTTTTCATCGGTTTTCTTGCGTGCTTTTTTATTTTACGGTGGTAAAATACTGACTTTTCATTTATACCCATTAGACTATGCAAATTGGCATTCTACAGTGTGACAGTGTTCGTTCAACACTCAGTGAAACTTATGGCGAATATCCTGCAATGATTGAAGCAGCGTTTAGAGCCACTGACGATTCACTCACCTTTAAGACCTACCCTAGCTATCTAGGGGTACTTCCCGATGATATTGAAAATTGTGATGCTTACATCATCACGGGCAGTCGTCACAGTGTTTTTGATCACGATGAAGAACTGTGGATTAATCCTTTGAGGGATTTTATTATCAAACTGAATAAGGCAAAGAAAAAATTGCTCGGTCTTTGTTTTGGACACGAATTGATTGCAGATGTCATGGGCGGTAAAGTTGAACGTGCAGATTGCGGTTGGCAAATTGGCATCCACACCGTCGAAATCACCCAACATCGCGACTTTATGCAGCCTAAAACAGATGCTTTATACCTACCGATGATGTGTGAAGACCAAGTTCAATCCATCGGCGAAGAAGCAACCATAATGGCCCAAGGCAAAAATAGTCAATATGCTATTTTGCAGTACGGCGACCATATTCTAACCACTCAAGGACACCCCGAATTCACACAAGATTTTGCCAAAGCGTTAATTACACTACGCCAAGATGAATTTCCTTCAAAGCGTTTTGAAAAAGGACTGGCTTCTTTTAGCGAAAATCAAACGGACAGAGAAACTGTTTTCCGTTGGTTTACTAACTTCCTAAAACAAGACAATGAAACAGAGTGAAATTATTCGCTTAAAAGAGACCAACTCTTTAAAAAAACAATTGCTTTGACACGTCAAAAATGACCAACACAAGCAATCACTGCCCACTGTGTCATGGTAACGAATGCCTATTTTTCTTCCAAGACACAAAAAACGCCAAGCACAGCTACCAACACTGCCCGAATTGTGACTTGGTTTTTGTTGAGCCCAGCTGCAGACTAGATCAACAAGCAGAAAAATCTCGCTACGACATGCACCAGAATGACGGTACCGAACAGCACTACGTTGACTTTCTTTCGCGACTGGCCACACCAATGCTAAATCATTTGCCTAATTCTCAAGCTGAGGGCTTAGACTTCGGCAGCGGAAAAAGCCAAGCAATGGCAAATCTATTTCGACAAGCAGGACACAGCTGCCAGTGCTATGACATTTTTTACTACCCAGATAACGAATTACTCAAGCAACAATACGATTTTATTGTTGCCAGTGAAGTGATTGAACATTTGTACGACCCTAAAACCATTTTTGAACAATGGCTTTCCATGTTGAACCCCAATGGTTTACTGGGGATAATGACAGGATTTCGCCCTGCTCCCGAAGCATTCCCTAACTGGTGGTACAAAAATGACCCAACACACGTCATGCTATTTTCCGAGAAGAGTTTTGCTTATCTAGAGGAACACTATTCGCTCAAAGTAAAACATCAAAGCAAGAATGTACTTGTTTTTTCCAAGCCCTATTAGATCCAAAAACCACTACTAAACCCAGACTAATATATAAATTTACTTCATCAGTGACTGATTCAGATAATAATATCTGCCCTTTTTAGCAATCAGACTATCATGCGTGCCAGATTCTACGATTTTACCTTCATCTAACACCAGTATTCTATCCGCATTGCGAATGGTCGATAGTCTATGGGCAACAACAATTGCCGTCCTATGAGCAATTAAGGTCTCCAATGCAAGCTGAACTTTATGTTCTGATTCACTGTCCAAAGCAGAGGTTGCCTCATCTAAAATAATAATTGGGGCATCTTTATAAATCGCTCTAGCAATAGCAAGACGCTGTTTTTGCCCACCCGACAATCGCTGCCCAGACTCCCCGATAACACTTTCATAGCCATGTTCCATTCTTAAAATAAAGTCTTCTGCCTGAGCAAGCTGAGCCGCCTTTTTGACCCTATCTAAATCAATTTCTTCTTCGGCAACACCGTAAGCAATATTGCGAATCACCGTATCGTCAAAGAGAATAATATCCTGATTCACAAAAGCAATTTGTTGCCTCAATGTGCTCAGATTTAATTTGCTAATATCTTCGCCATCAAGCAAAATTTTACCGCTATTCACCTCATAAAAACGCGGTAATAAAGACACAACAGAAGACTTCCCGCTGCCAGAAGCCCCGACAAGCGCCACCGTCTCCCCAGCAGGGATATGTAAAGAAAAATTATCTAATACACTTTTCTGTTCTGTATTATTCGCACTATCAGCATCTTGGTAAGAAAAAGTAACAGACTGAAAGTCCAGCTCGCCCTTAACAGCAGCAAATGATTGCCCTTGATTTTTGTCACTTTCTTCACTGACTTCATCAAGAAATTTAAAAATACCACGACTAGCCGCTAGTCCTTTTTGGATCATTTCATTAATTCTCATCAGACGCTTAATCGGGTTAGGCAGCAAACCAATCATAATAGTATAAGAAAGAAACTCCCCTGGTGTTAACCCCCCCATCTTCGCCTCTCTGGCCATCAACCAAATAATCAAAGAAATCACTAGAATAACCAATAACTCCATGACAGGTGCACTCGCAGAAGAAGCTATCTCACTGCGAATCGAAGCGTTGCGAATTCTAGCAATCGTGTGCGTAAATTTTTTCTTTTCGTAATTTTGCCCACCGTAAATCTTAATGATTTTTTGCCCTTTAATATTTTCATCGAGAATATGGTTCATGCTCCCCATATTCCCTTGAATACTTTCGGCAAGCTTTCTTAAACGTCGACTAATCAATTTAACCAAAATCGCAATGACAGGCGTTAAAGCAAAAATAAGTAACGTTAACTTCCAATTTTGATACAGCAAGTAAGCCAGCAAAACAACGACCAACACCCCCTCTCTCACCAAGGTAATCGTCGCATTCGTTGCCGCATCGGTTACTTGTAAAACATCATAGTTAAAACGCGAAAGTGTTTCTCCCGAGTTCACTCGGTCAAAATAACGACTTGGCAAACGCTGCAATTGGGAGAACATATCTTTTCGCATATTCAAAACAATATCACTAGAGACGCGACGAGAAGTGTAGTTGCTCACAAAAAAACTAATACCTCGAAAGATAGTAATAATCACTAGCGAAATAATTGTGGCATAAATTGCCTGCATATCTTTTTCAATAAAGCCTTCATCAATGATAACTTTTAACTTAGAAGCGTAAATGGCATTGGTTGATGAATAAATCGCCGTTGCAACTAGCATAAGTACCACATAAACCCAATGTGGTTTTACATAAGTTAAGAGACGTCTATATAGCGTGATGGAATTTTCTTTCATAGGGTTCGTAAGACCAATTGAGTTGCATTAGGGTTAGATTAATCGGCGATTATTATAACATAAGGTGTTTTAATAAGAATTAACTTTCATGCTGATAGCATGCTGAAATATACGTTTCGCAATACTTTCTATGCTAAAATAACGCTCAAATATAGTAATGAAAGTTAATTTTCAGCACAAAGTACATTGCCAAAAACAGTGTAATTAATACAGAAAGATACTGCTGTAAAAATTAACTGACTTTACTACAACTCTTAAGATTAGACCGCGAGGTTACAGTGTGATTAAAGCAATTCAAACACCCGATTATACCAAAGCACGTATTTTAGTTGTGGGTGACGTGATGATTGATGAGTTTCTACAAGGAAAAGTAGCAAAAATATCTCCCGAAGCCCCCGTGCCAGTATTGAGTTATCAAAAAACTCAAACGGTTCCTGGTGGAGCAGCTAATGTCGCCATGAACTTAGCCGCATTAGGTGTACAAACAACGTTAATCGGAGTAGTTGGTAACGATGAAAACGCTGCTGTACTAAAAAACATGCTACAAGCTGCCAACATCGATTTTATTGGCTGCCAAGCAGACAACCACGTACCAACTATCTGCAAAACACGCGTCATGAGTCAGCACCAGCAGTTAGTCAGAATTGACAGAGAGCAGTTACCCACGACCAGTAAAGCTTTGTTAAACGTCGTTGCTGAGAATATTGCCAATTTTGACTATGTTATTGCCTCAGACTACGCCAAAGGTGCGCTAATTGACGTACAAGAATTAATCAAACTGGGCAACCAAAACCAGACAAAGATATTGGTTGACCCCAAGGGCAATGACTTTAGCAAATACCAGGGTGCCTATTTGTTAACCCCAAACTTGTCAGAGTTTCAGCAAATTGTAGGACAGCTTGATAGCGAAGAAGATTTAGTTAAGCGTGCAGAACATTTAATTGAGCAATTAAACCTATCAGCATTGTTACTAACGCGTAGCGAAGCCGGCATGTCGATTTTCACCAAACAAAACCAACAGATAACTTGCCTCAATCATCCAACTAAGGCTAAAGATGTTTATGATGTCACAGGTGCTGGCGATACGGTGATTGCTGTTTTAGCTGCCAGTTTAGCAGCGGGCAGCCCTTTAGACACTGCCGTGGAGTTAGCTAACACAGCGGCTGGCGTCGTGGTGGGCAAATCAGGCACAGCAACAATATTACGCCGAGAAATAGACAAAGCATTAAATGAATCTCGTTTTATTCGCCAAGGCTTCTTAACTGAAGAACAATTACTCAAAGAACTAGACAAAGCTCGTGCTAAAGGCGAAAGTATCGTTATGACCAACGGTTGTTTTGATATTTTACACACGGGACACGTCAACTATCTGAGACAAGCTGCTGAACTTGGAGACCGACTATTAGTTGCCATTAACACCGACGACTCTATCTCTCGCTTAAAAGGTCCAGACCGCCCAGCTAACCGCTTAGAAAGCAGAGCTCAAGTGCTGGCAGCACTGAGAGCTGTGGATTGGGTTGTCGCGTTTACAGAAGACACACCAACTCGCATTATTACAGCTTGTTCGCCTGACTTTTTAGTCAAAGGTGGCGACAACAATCCCGATAAAATCCCTGGTGCACAAGCGGTACGCGAGGCAGGTGGAGAAGTTTTGGTCATGGATTATATCGAAGGATTTTCGACCACCAAAACGATCCAACGAATTAAAGATAAACAGCATTAAACCAATATCATAAAAAGTACGTCATGGATACACGTAATCAAGAATTTCAGCCAATTGATACCGTCATTCTGGGTGGTGGCATTGCCGGCTTGTTCACCCTATCAATGCTTTTGGAAAAAGGTTATTCCGCGGTTTTATTGGAAAAATCTGCGCTAGGTTCTGGACAGACAATCAAAAGTCAGGGCATCATTCATGGCGGAACTAAATACTCGCTATTGGGCAAACAAACAGAAGCACAGCGACAAATTGCTCAAATGCCCACTTATTGGCGAAAGGCCCTATCGGGTGGAGATGAAAGCATTCCCGATTTATCGGCGACGGAAATTCTTGCAGAAAAACAGTTAATGTGGGCTTTGCCTACCCTTTCTAGCAAAGTCACAGGCTTTTTTGCTGGCAAACTCATGCGCAGTCACGTAGACAAACTGGAACAAAACCAACGCCCCATTTGTTTACAAGACCCACAGTGTCAGGGTTCATTTTATGCCCTGGACGAACCCGTACTAAATGTACAGTCACTCATAGCAGCTTTTGTGAAAAAATATGGTGATTACATTTTGACAGATTGCCAGACTGTTATTGATGGGCATCATGTGACAGCAAAAACGCAAAATAACCGTTATCGCTTCCATGCTGAAAAAATCATCTTTACCGCCGGTGAAGGAAACCAAACCCATCTTGATAAAGCAATGGGCAAACAGCAATTGCGTCCTTTAAGAATGGTCTATGCCAAAGTCCCCAAAGACTTTGGGCAATTATTCATTCATATTCTGGAAGCCTCCGACAAGCCTCGCCTAACCGTATCAACCTATCCCAGCAGCGCTGATGATAGCTGGATTTGGTATTTAGGTGGGAATATCGCAGAAAAAGGTGCAGATTTAGCCCACGAACAAACGATTGAATTAGCAAAAGACGAATTATCCGCTATTTTTCCTTGGCTAGACTTTAGCCATGTTGTGTTTGATAGCTTTTTGGTTAACCGTGCAGAAGGCTTGGAAAAAAGTCAAAAACTAGGCTCACGCCCCGACACGCCGACAGTATTTTGCCAAAATGAGAAAATTATTGCTTACCCAACCAAACTGGCGCTTTCGCCAATCTTAGCCGAGAGCGTACTAGAAAAAATGCACTCAGCACCCAAACACCCAATAAAGTACCGTCATTCTGAGCAATCTGACAAGCCTCAATATTTTCCAGGCTCAATACCGCGTATTGCTGATTTTCCTTGGGGCTAAATCTACAATAACAATCAGTTAAATATCAAGCGAATTAACGCCTCTAACCTTGCCTCGGATTGTTTGTAAAATAAAGTCATCGCCAACTTTTTGTCTGTCCATGGCGAGCAGATAAGTATTACTGTTTTCCCCCACAGTAACAATGACATTATTTAATAAGAAAGGATTGAGCAAATTGAGCACTTGCTGATGATTAAGCCCTGTGTGATTAATAAGCTGTGAGAGTTTAACGACGCCTTTACCTTCCTCAAAATAGGCGATAATAAAATGCAATAATTGCTTGGCGAAGTATTCCTGTTCAGCTGGATTAAGCTGTTTGCTACTATACGATCTCAATAGCGAGGGATATTGGCTAAAATAAGCCACCAAACTACCCGACAAGAACAGCAACCACAGAATATATAGCCAAACCAATAGAATTATCATACTGGCAAAACTACTATAAATCAGCGAATAATTTCGGCTATTAGAAATCAATGCAGCAAAACCTGCTGTCAGAGGTATCCATAGAATTGCACAGAAAAGCCCACCTAAAAATGCCGCTCGAAAACGTATCCGAGTATTGATAACACCATTATAAATAACCGCCAAAACACACGCGGTTAAAATAACTGACAAGAAACTTTTCCCCCAAGTGATTAGCGATAAGAACAAAGGATTTTGAACAAACTCAGGTTGTAATATTTTCTGATAAAAAAACACATTACCGCCGATACCCAAAGTAGCTACGACAACCGTCAACATCAACGCCCCCAAATAACCAATCAATTGCTTTTTGATACTTCGCAAGTGATAAATGTGCCAAATTTGATTAAGGGAAACCTCAATTTTTCGGAATAGCGTAAAGATACTGTAAAACAGAAATAAGACACCAACACCACCTAACAAACCCGCTTGAGCATTATCGACAAACGCTAAAAGATACTGACTAACTTCTTTTCCTGACTCTCCCATAGGGGCAAGTGCTTCTGTAAGAACATCTTTTAAAACCGTTTCGATGCCAAAGGACTTTAGCAAAGTAAACAATACAGCAAGCAGTGGCACAATCGCCAACAAAGTGCTATAAGTCAGCGAGGTCGCAAACAATTTAATTTTAGATTGATTAATCACGCGGAAAACTGCCAAAAGCACGCGTGTAATCTTCTCCCAAGACTTAGGCGTTGATGTTTTCCAAACGCGATGTTCGAGTTTTTGTAGTGGTTTCATCATAACGGTTTACGCGTATTTCAATTGTGTTTTAAGCAGGTTTTTTAGTCATCTTTTCGCTCAAACTCACCTTCAATAATACGCCCACTTTGATGGTTTTGTTGCGTGTCGTACTGATGATTTTGTGTGCGTGTTTGTGTGTCTTGCTCATCACGGTAATAAGCACTTTGGCTAGTGTACATTTGGAAGTTTCCCTGCATGACTTTACCTGCATTTTTTCTCAATAATTTCACAAAACGTTCTCTAAAAACGGGAATTAAACCTAAGAACCCCACGATATCGGTTAAAAAGCCAGGGGTAATTAATAAAACACCACAGATGACCAAAACTAATGCCTCAAGTAACGCCTGAGACGGCTCTGATTGTAGCGCACCTAATTTTCCCATGACAAAACGCCATTGCTGCTTGAGTTGCCAAGAACCGAATAAAGCAGTGGCAATAATAATTAAAAAAGTGGGAAAAAAGCCAATCAAATTGCCGACTTTAGCAATTAAAATAACTTCAATCGTCGTGACGATTAACATTAGTAAAAATAAACGCATAATACCCTGATAAAAAATAGTTAAGTAATTTTTGAATAGTTCGTTGATTATAGCATGGCCAACTAAAGCTGATAATTAAATCCTATTTAAGGACGTCAGCAAAAGGCTTATGATAAAATACGCCCAATACCAAATTGCCCACGAGCGTAAATTAGAAATGAAACTATTTAAAATCACTTTACTGACTTGCTTATTGTTTCTTACAAATTTTTTGTGGGCAGAAGATCATGTTGAAATTCTACCAGCCAGTGCGGTTTTCATCCCCAAAGTGACTCATGTCAATGGCTCACAAATCACCGTCAATATAGACATTAAATCAGGTTATTATCTCTATCGAACTCGTTTGTTCAGCGTCACCGCTCCCGAGGATAACATTCTTATCAAAAATATCAGCCTTTCAAAAGGAAAAGATAAAACCGATGAGTTTTTTGGCACGCAAAGCGTTTGGTATGGCGGAGAGCAATCCGCAGACATCGTCATTGATTACGAAAATCCAACACACGCACAACAAACCAAACTCAAATTAAGATACCAAGGTTGCCGCGACGGTGTCATTTGCTACCCACCTAGTACCGTCATTCTGGAAACTGAATTACCCAAAGAAAACCAGAAAAAACCAGCGTCAAACCCCAAGTTATCGTTTGGGCAAAAAATTGAACAAAAGCGATTACCACTCGCTAGCGAAGCCATTTTTCTCAAGAGAAAAAGTATCACGTCGCCTTTTGCCCCCAGTAACGAGGACGAACTTTTACCTGAAGATGACGCTTTTAGCCTGTCGTTAGAACCTATCGATGCCGCTACTTGGTCATTAAAGTGGACCGTTGCCAACGATTACTATCTGTATAAAAACAAAATCGATGTCGTCTCAGCAGACATCGCAAAAGTGAAACTCAGCCAAGGACAAGCACACAGTGACAGTTTTTTTGGCAAACAAGTTATTTATCGAAATCAGCAAGGCTTTGCAACGCTCTACTTTAAAAAAGCCACAGAAAATTTTAAGCTTGCCGTGGTTTTCCAAGGCTGTGCCGACCGAGGTGTTTGCTACCCTGTTATGCGTCGAGAGTTAACGGTTAGCAAAGGTGAGTTGACTCAGATAAAACCTATCGCAACAATGCCTGTCATCAGCAAGCCTATGACGGACAATTCGGAAGTTCAAGTAGGTAATCGCCCCCTCATTGAGCAAATGACGTCATGGCTAAGACAAACATTTGGGTTTGTTTTTACAGGTGGTAAAGCCGTCATCGAACAGCTCACTAAAGCCTTGCAAGACAATTTATTTGTCGGCATGGGATTATTGTTGATTGCTGGATTGGCATTATCTTTCACCCCTTGCGTCCTGCCAATGTTACCCATTTTACTAGGGATTATTACCAACCAGCACCAAGTCAGCAAAACGCGTGCTGCCGTCTTATCTTCGGCTTACGCACTGGGTGTAGCGACCATGATGGCTGTTTTTGGCTTAGTGGTTGCCAAAACAGGCATTAATATTCAAATTATTTTCCAACAGCCATTGTGGCTAATCATTTTCGCTGCATTATTTATTTTAATGGGTTTGGCGATGCTTGGCATTTTTAATGTCGCCATGCCAAACAGCGTGCAAAATAAAGTCTTTATGTGGCAAAACAAGTTCAAAGCGGCAACGACCAGTAATTTGTTTATTGTCGGTGCGTTGTCGATGCTTGTTGTCGGGCCGTGCATTGCACCGCCGCTAATTGCCATTTTAGCTTTTATTGCGACAACTGGAGATAGTTTGAAAGGGGCTTTATATCTATTTTCCCTAGGCCTAGGCATGAGCTTACCTCTGGTTATTTTTGCCACAGCTGTCACCACTGTACCTAAAACGGGGGCATTTTCTCGTTTGGTCACCCATTTATTTGCTTTACTTTTATTTGGCGTTGGCTTGTGGTTACTTTCCCGATTGTTACCAGGCCCTTTGAATTTGACACTTTGGGGACTATTTATGCTGGCAGTTGCTTGGCTATTTACGTTTAGCGGTTTAACCGCAAAAATAGCCAAAATATTAACTCGCTTAATTGCTCTAGTGGCTTTATTAATCGGTCTCATTTGGTTTGTAGGTGGAATGATGGGCAATAGCAACCCACTCAATCCACTGACAAAAACAGCACATTTACCATTTAAAAACATTGATACCATTCAAGAATTACAGACTGAAATTAACAATAGTCAAAAACCAGTGATGTTAGATATTTACGCGGATTGGTGTGTTTCTTGCCAAGAAATTGAACACACCACTTTCACTGATAAACAAATTATCGAGACACTTGAGGATTTCAAACTGTTAAAATTAGATATCACTGAAATGACAGAGGCTCATCAAACGTTTTTAAATACGTTCAATTTAATTGGTCCACCCGCTTTATTATTTTTCAAAGCAGGTAAAGAAATCCGTGATGAACGCAATATCGGCGTTATTCATGTGCAGGAACTACAGAAAAAGCTACAATCCATACTATAAATGACAAAAGATTCACTTTCGGGTCACGCTGTTGTAAGTCCGTATCGCTTACAATCAGTCACGTAACAAAAAATCTCCAATAAGTTCTTAAATTTTGACCCACCTAGCGGTGGGTCTTTTTTATAGCATCTATTACAAACGACAGAATGACGGTACTATAGTCAAGCTACATGAGCTATATTTGTCCATCATACAAGAAAATAATAATACTATAAAATAGGAAATAACATAGGCTGTAAAAAATAACCCCAGATAATAATAAAAATAAGTATAACCGTCGCGAGCTAACTTTCGCCTTATATGCCTTGTAGAAAAAAAATATATAAGTTATACAGGGCAATGGCATTACTAACAAGTGAGTTATTTTTCCCTCTTGTTCAAGCGAAAAAATCCACAGTATACCTAAACAAACAGCTCTCCTAAAATCATCTCTTGGTAAGGATAAAAAATAGTATGTTAAGATACCGATAACAGTAAACACAATTAATTGCAAACAAATCAAGGAAAAATTATTTTTAAAAACGTTACAAATATATTTGTAATTATTTGTTTTATCTTTTAAGAAAAAGTTAATTAAACAATCCATTGAACCACCTTTTGATTTTAATATTTCTATACTCATGCTTAAATGCATAAAATACCGTAAAATATTTTATATTTTCTCCCAACTACCTTATCATAGGCTCGTTTATATTTTCACCACCAGCTTTCAAAAAAAGACACGCTGGTATTTTCAATTTATTATCGACTAAAATAATTTATGAATGCTTTATTAGAATTTTTGCCCTTACTGGGCTTAGGTGCTGGTTACTTTATCGGCAAATCAATCAATCCTGAATTAGCCATGTATTATTTATCCTTTGGGGCAATTATTGGGACGTTACTACAATTTGCGTTATTTAAATTGCGACGAGAAAAAATGCAAAAAATGACGCTGATTACTGGTTGGCTGCTTATTATTTTTGCATCATTAACACTGATTTTTCAAAATCCTTTATTTGTTAAACTCAAACCAACAGTTCTCGCTTGGGCATTTGCTTTGTGTTTTTGGGGCTATGCGTTTATCAAAAAACAATCTTTGCTAGAAATGATGATGGGCGGACAATTTAAAATGCCGCCGCAAAACTGGCTCACATTAAATTGGTTTTGGGTTATTTTTAATGTCTTGGTGGGTGCGGCAAATTTATTTGTAGTCAGCCAAATGAGCGAGGACGCTTGGGCAACTTTCAAATTGGTTGTTTTGCCAATTGCTTCGCTTATTTTCATTGCGGCACAAACTTATTACTTATTGAAAAAAGGCACAATGACAGCCAACACCAAAGCCCAAGAGCCTGACCAAAGGAAAATGTAACCATGTCTCAAGCTACAAAAAACGCACAAGCCATACAGATGATGACAGAGAAACTGACCCAGTCCTTTTCTCCCAGCCAACTGGACATCATTGACGAATCCCACCTGCACGCAGGACATGCTGGTGCTAAATCAGGCAAAGGACATTTTGCCGTCACGATTGTAAGCGAAGCTTTTCAAGGGCAGTTACCCATTAAGCGACACCGTATGATTTATGATGCTTTAGCAGATTTAATGGAGACGCACATTCACGCCTTAAGCATTCAGGCAAAGACAAAAGCCAAATAGTACAAAGTAAAAGATATGAAGCCACTAAAATCCGCCAAATATTATTCACCAGCAGAAGAGCGACTCAATATTATTTCTCATGCTATCGGCATCGTCTTTGCCGTTGTTGCTTTAGGATTACTGGTTACTAAGGCTTTAGCTGGTGACAATGCTTGGCGATTAGCCAGTTTTATTGTCTTTGGGATTAGCTTGATTATCCTCTTTTCCGCTTCGACTTATTATCACAGCACGCAAGAACCACAACGCCGCAATTATCTCCGCGTTGTTGATCATTCTGCCATTTATATCTTAATAGCAGGAAGCTATACACCGTTTACTTTAGTCACTTTACACGGTTGGGTTGGTTGGCTACTATTCGGCTTAGTGTGGACGATGGCGGCAATTGGCATTACCTTAAAACTATTTTTTACGGGAAGATATACCATCATCTCAACGCTGATGTATGTTTTCATGGGCTGGCTAATTATTTTTGCCATCAAGCCCCTCATACAGAATTTACCGCCCGAGGGATTAAATTGGCTGGTAGCAGGTGGCATCGCCTACACCGTAGGAGCTATGTTGTACGCCATTAAAAAAATCAAATTCAATCATGCCATTTTCCACATTTTAGTTTTAGTGGGGAGTTTCTGCCAGTTTATCTCAATCTATTACTACGTGTAAAAATTCATTCTGCCCAAAAGTTTGAATCGATATTAGGGTTGTTATCGTAAAGTATAGTCGTGACAAAAATTAAAACACATCAAAATTGCCATTTTCTAAATCTTGCGAAGCATTAGAAAATTCCTTTTCAATAAGCTCTTTCGTTGTTTGCCAGGTAATATTATTACCGTATTGTTTGTCTTTTTTTAGGAAAAAGCATAGTGGAACTAAGGCATTGTTTGTTGAAACAAAAATCACACCACGAAAAGCAACCGTGTTGATGTTATTCTTATACTTGAAAAATGGTTCGTGCAAAGTAATCAGCAAATGTTGCTTATCCTTCAAAGATTTTACTAGTTCCTGCTTGCTGAAATATTTTTTATACTTTTTTAGGTAATTTTTCTCAAAAGATTGCGTAACGATAACTTTCATAGGTTTTTCAAAATATTATCCATTTTTTGCATATTATTTTGTATGCTCTCGCTCGCTAACAAATCAGTCATTTCTTCATCAGAAAAACGTTCAATCTCCCAGTTATCTTGCATATTAATCGTTAGCGTTTGTTGTTGGTTTAACTCACGCATTTTTAAGTTGATTAACTGATTTAAGCTCAATCCCAGTTGCTTAGCTTTGGCTTGTAAATCTTGTTTTAATTGTGCGTCCATTCGCACTGTAATTGTCGTCATGGCTACTCCAAATGATATTAACATGATGCAAATATGACATCATTATACTGTCATATTTGCATCATATCAACTCAGGAGGACTACAGCGTTTCCAGATTCCAGGCAGCCACAGCGGAATAAATGAATTATTTCTACAAGGCTTGCCATCGAAAACAGAATCAGAATACGCCGTAATCATTGTTAAGCTATCGTTCTATCATTCCCACTCAATCGTGGCTGGTGGTTTACCGCTGATGTCATACACCACACGAGAAACACCTCGTACTTCATTCATAATACGGTTGGAGACTTTACCGAGTAACTCATACGGCAATTCTGCCCATTTTGCTGTCATAAAGTCAATGGTTTGCACCGCACGTAGGGCAATTACATATTCATAGCGTCTGCCGTCACCTGTGACACCAACTGATTTGACGGGTAGGAATACCGCAAAGGCCTGACTGGTTTTATCGTACCAACCGCTGGCGTATAGTTCTTCGATGAAAATATTATCGGCAACACGAAGAATATCCGCGTATTCTTTTTTCACTTCACCCAAAATACGCACGCCTAAACCTGGTCCTGGGAATGGGTGACGGTAGAGCATACCATGTGGAATACCTAAACTTTCGCCCAACTCTCGCACTTCATCTTTGAACAGTTCGCGGATTGGCTCAATAAGCTCAAGTTTCATCTCTTCGGGCAATCCACCGACATTGTGGTGCGATTTAATGACGTGAGCCTTACCTGTTTTTGCCCCTGCAGATTCGATAACATCGGGGTAAATTGTGCCTTGTGCCAAGTATTTGACCCCTTGAATTTTAGTCGCTTCTTCGTCAAAAATTTCAACAAAAATGCGACCGATGACTTTGCGTTTTTCCTCTGGATCAGAAACACCTGCAAGCTCATCCATAAAGCGTTGTTCAGCATCAACGCGGATAATATTCATACCAAAGTTTTTGGCATACAAGTCCATGACTTGATCACCTTCGTTCAAACGTAACAACCCCGTATCGACAAAAACGGCTGTCAGTTGATTGCCAATCGCTTTATGCAACAAAGTACCAACCACTGACGAGTCAACACCACCTGAAAGCCCCAAAACCACTTTATCGCTACCGATAGATTTTTTCAAATCGGCAATGATTTCTTCAGCAATGTTTTCCGTTGTCCACTGAGTATCACAACCACAAATGCCCACGGCAAAATTGCGTAAAATATCCGTGCCTTGGTATGTGTGCGTTACTTCTGGGTGAAATTGAATACCGTAAATATTTTTTGAGGTGTTGGCAATTGCAGCAATCGGGCAAGACGGTGTTTTAGCAATCACGTCAAAACCAGTCGGCACAGCCGTTACCTTATCACCGTGGCTCATCCAAACGTCTAGTTTGCCATCTTTACCAATACCGTTAAATAACGGATTATCGCTAGCAAGTGACAATTCGGCATAACCAAATTCTTGATGGTCACTGCACTCAACAGTACCGTCATTTTGCATAGTAATCGTCTGCATACCGTAGCAAATACCAAGTACGGGAATCCCCTTGTCATTCAAATCAAAAACAGTTTGAGCGGCTCGAGGCGAATCGCCTTCTGTCGTGCTTTCAGGACCACCCGATAAGATAATGCCGTTAGGATTAAATTCATGAATTTCGCTTTCATCACAGTCGTAAGGCAAAATCTCAGAATAAATACCGATTTCACGAATGCGTCGTGCGATAAGCTGTGTATATTGTGAACCGAAGTCCAAAATTAAAATTTTGTCGTTATGTATGTTTTTTGTCATAGCAGGGGGTTCCTAAATTTAAATATCAATGGAGAGCGTTATGATGTAGTTTGCTCAATTTTTAATTGTCCCAGTTCTGTGATTAAGTTGTCATTTTCAAAACCAATACACGCTAAAGAAGCTACAGGGCAAGGTGAAGTTAAGTGTTCAGCAATGACCTTACGACCATTTTCAGCAGGCTTTTCAATCACCGTACCAATACCTGCAAGACTTGCTCCCGATTGACCAACAATATCAACCAAGGCGGCAATACTTGAACCAGTAGCAAGAAAATCCTCAATAATGATGACGTTATCATCAGGTGATAAAAATTGAGCATTCACATAAAAGGTCACATCATTACCGCGTGTTCGGCTAACGGCTTGTGCCGTATAAAACTCATCGACCATGGTTTTTGACATCGATTTTCTCGCATAAATCATGCGAGAATGACCAGCCATTGCGGTAGTTAAGGCTGGTAAAATACCGCTGGCCTCAGCGGTTAGCACTTTGGTTATGGGCTTATCGCCACAATTTAAGCGTTCAAATAACAGCTCCCCAATTTCTTTCATCAATTCACTATCTACTTGATGATTGAGAAAACTATCAACTTTTAAAATCGAATTGCCTAAATAACGCCCTTCGGTTTGAATGGTATCTATGAGTTTTTGCATGGCTTATTGCTCTTCTCAAAATAGAATTCGGCTAGTAAATTACTTTAAAAACTTCACTAACCAACACGATAATTTGGTGCTTCTTTGGTGATGGTGACATCATGGACGTGCGATTCTTTCACACCAGCACCTGTGATACGTACAAACTGTGGTTTCTCTTGCATTTCCGTAATGGTTGCACAGCCACAATAGCCCATACTAGAAGAAAGTCCACCAACTAACTGTTCAATGACGGGGGCAAGGTGACCTTTGTAAGGTACTCTTCCTTCAATCCCCTCTGGAACAAGTTTTTCTGCTTTTTTCTCGCTTTGGAAATAGCGATCGCTTGAACCGTGACGAGCTGACATGGCACCAATTGACCCCATGCCGCGATAAGCTTTGTACGAACGTCCTTGATAAAGTTCCACTTCACCAGGTGCTTCTTCCGTACCTGCCAGCATGCCGCCAATCATCACAACGTCGGCACCAGCCACAATCGCCTTAGAGAAATCGCCTGAAAAACGGATACCACCATCAGCAATCACTTTGACTTTGGTATTTTTCAATGCTTGTGAAACATTGTCGATAGCACTAACTTGTGGCACACCAACACCAGCAACAATACGCGTTGTACAAATTGAGCCAGGACCAATACCAACTTTTACTGCATCCGCACCAGCTTCAGCCAAGGCAAGAGCCGCCTCTGCTGTGGCAATATTACCTGCCATTACCTGTAAATCAGGATACTTTTCCTTAACAGTGCGAACCATATCAATCACGCCCTTAGAATGCCCATGTGCTGTGTCAACGGTTACGATGTCAACACCAGCTTCAACTAGCAACTCTAAACGATTAAACCCATCTTCCCCAGGACCAATTGCTGCACCGACGCGTAGACTACCCGATTCGTCTTTACAAGCATTGGGGTACTCTCTGGCACTGCGAATATCCTTAACCGTAATAAGTCCTTTTAAGTTAAATTCATCATCAACAACCAGAACTTTTTCAATTTTGTGTTTATGCAACAAGGTCTGAACGATTGTTCTATCGGTATTTTCTTTAACCGTCACCAGTTTTTCTTTAGGTGTCATAATATCTTTGACAGTTAAACTCATGTCTTTAACAAAACGCTTATCGCGACGCGTTATCAAACCAACCAGTTCACCGTTTTCTAAAACAGGAAAACCAGAGTAACCCAATTCCTGCGACATGTCGTTGAGTACATCAATCGTTGTGTCTGGACTCACAGTGACAGGATTTTTAACGATACCCGATTCAAATTTCTTCACCCTAGCCACTTCTTTGGCTTGCATCTCAGGTGGCATATTTTTGTGAATAATTCCCAAACCGCCAAGCTGTGCCAAAGCAATAGCCAAGCGAGCTTCGGTGACAGTGTCCATCGCTGCCGATAGAATAGGAATATTTAAAGTGATTTTTTCAGTAAGCTGGGTTTGATGACTGACATCTTTAGGAAGAACCTCAGAATAGCCAGGAACAAGTAAAACGTCATCAAAAGTTAGAGCATCTTGGAGAATTCGCATAATAGCCTCGTAATAGTCATTAATTGTTATTAGAAACGAGCAAAAGCGAAGGTGGTTTTTTCATACACGGCCACGCTTTGCGGAATTATAACAAAAAACCTTAATGAAGTTAGAAGTATTTTTAAAATAAAAAATGAGAGGCTGTTACCAAAGAGCCTAAATTGGTACCGTCATTCTGAATAGTGATTTTTTTGTAGAAGATTCGTAGGGTGCGTATCACGCACCGCTTGAACCAAATGACTAACTAGTAATAAGCGACATAGCCAAACAAACTAGGCTAAATTAAACATTAATTTTTAGACAAAAAGAAAAGCCCCACTCTTATGAGTGGGGCTTTGGTATAAAGAGCTGGCGTTGACCTACTTTCACATGGGGAAGCCCCACACTATCATC
>PDWI01001454.1_pt1 | contig 37300 bp, 35 predicted proteins | sample 1430891 | NCBI WGS metagenome assembly PDWI01 (sample SAMN01162508, study PRJNA174530) | Oral metagenome, whole genome shotgun sequencing project. | biome: Marine environment; feature: Marine mammal; material: Swab sample of the gingival sulcus; isolation source: swab sample of gingival sulcus... | reverse complement strand
ATGGAATCAATTTGCCAATGATTCACAGTTGGTCTCACGGATATGCCATCGGAAATGGGCACATATATGAAGGGTCATAAATTATTGGAAATGGTATAATCACACAGAATGCTCATAGAGAAAATGAACGACAGCAAATACTACAAACACCACCCATTTAATCAAAACCTATACAGTGGGCGAGATGAACCCTTTGAAAGCGATAGAGCCTGTTATTGGCACGAATTAATGCGTGCCTATGACAAGCAAAAAATCGGTCTAGTCGGTTTTGCGTGCGACCAAGGGGTACGCCGTAACCAAGGGCGAGTGGGTGCAAAAGATGCCCCTGATGTTATTCGTGGGGCGTTTGGCAAATTGCCTTGTTCGGTGGCGTTATTAGACACATTCGGCACTGATAGACAGGGCGAACTCGCTACCCTTATCGGTGATATGGGCAATGTAGAATGCCTTGATAATCAACAAGTAGCCGAAAACACACTCGAAGAGACCCAACAAGCCTATGCCGATAAAATTACCGATATTCTCAATCAAGGGGGACTCGCTATCGGTATCGGTGGTGGACATTCCATCGCTTATGCCAGTTTTTTAGGGTTATATCAAAGCCTAACCGATAGCGAAAAAACGAATAAAACAATTGGGGTCGTTAATTTTGATGCCCATTTAGATATTCGTCAATCCGATCTCGCCACTTCCGGCACGCCGTTTCGACAAATTGCCGCACACTTACAATCCGAAAATCGTCCGTTTCATTATCTTTGCGTTGGCGTGAGTGAATACAGTAACACTGCCGCACTGTTTGACCGTGCCAAAATGCTGGGTGTTCAAATGATTATGGATAATGACTGTTACCGCCAACCATTTGAGCAAATTGCCCAAACACTGAGTGATTTTACCCAGCAAGTCGATATGCTCTATCTAACGATTGATATGGATTGTTTTGCTGCCGGCATTGTTCCCGGTGTCAGTGCCACCGCAGCCAAAGGATTGACGTTGGATTTTGTTGAGCGTTGTATTGAGTCACTGATGGCCAGTGGCAAAGTCAAAGTCGCCGACCTTGCCGAAATTAACCCCTCGTTTGATATTGATGGTATCAGCAGTAAAGTAGCAGCCAGATTGCTGGCAGATATTAGCAGTCAATATCTTTGATCCACCCTGCGAATATCGGACACCTTTAGAAAGGAGTATTCTCTCCATTCAGAGGTTACGGACATGAGCAAGAAAAAATCATCTTATACGCGCTACAGCAGCGAATACAAAGCAGAATACCAACAAACGGTCAGTGATCTCTAAAAAGCAGCACACCATCGTGGGATACTTGAAACACGACGCCACAAAAAAGCCCTCGAAGAATTAATAACTTAGCTTGTTATGGTGAAAAATGATTCTAAAGCATTTCTAACAAACTAAGGTGTGTCTACGAGAAATAAATTTTATAGGTATTGCTTATTATTAGTGCGCCAACCATGAAGATGAAGAACTTTCTGACAAAATTTGCGCCGTATTTGATGGCAATTCTACTTCCGATTAGACTTCCTACGATGTTAGAGACTGCCATAATCATTCCTAACGTCCACCAAACATGACCTTTACTGGCAAAGAGGATTATTGCTGATAAATTTGTCGCTGTATTCAATATCTTTGATGTAGCTGAAGCTCTCAAAAAATCATATCCTAAAAATTTGACCAGTAAAAAAATAAAAAAGCTTCCAGTTCCTGGCCCGAAGAATCCGTCATAAAAACCAATACATGAAGCAATGAGACCGATGAAAATTTTCTCTCTACGACTATTTATCTGACTTGATTCGATTGTTCCAAAGTCTTTCTTTTTTAATGTATACGCAAAAATCCCTAAGAGAATAAATGGTAAAGCCTTTCTGAATGAGGTTCCGTCTATATGTGTTACCGTCCATGCTCCAATTGTGCTTCCAAGCCATGCAAGAATAGCTCCTGGAATAAGTGCATACCAATTGATATTGATTCGACGACTATATTGAAATGCTGCAATGGCGGTGCCGCTAACTGAAGCTATCTTATTGGTTCCGAATAAGGTCGCTGGCTGGGCGGCAGGAAATAAAGCAAAGAGTGATGGGACTAAAATCAACCCGCCCCCGCCTACGATAGAGTCAATCGCCCCCGCAAACAGCGAGGCGATCATGCTCAAGATAATATCAATTGATAACATGTGTACTGATAAGGTAGGTGATCTCTAAAGAGCGGCACACCGTCTTAGGATACTTGCAGCGCTACGCCACAAAAAAGCCCTCGAAGAATTAAGGGCTTAGCTTGTTATGGCGGAGAGGGCGGGATTCGAACCCGCGATGGGCTTTTGACCCATACTCCCTTAGCAGGGGAGCGCCTTCAGCCTCTCGGCCACCTCTCCAATGTATTAAATTGAAGGCGGTAAGATTAACCGCCAAAACAGGTGGTGTAAAGACTTAATTTGAATTTTCTTCAGCTACAGCCATATCTGTGCTCTCATGATGAATACGCTCATAGATTTCTTCACGGTGAACAGCGATATCTTTAGGCGCATTAATACCCAAACGCACCTGATTACCCTTTACTCCCAAGACCGTGACGCTCACCTCGTCCCCGATCATCAGGGTTTCCCCTACCCTACGGGTTAATATTAACATAATGCAAATCTCCCTATCGCTGCACTTCAACGCCAAGACCACAACCAGACTTACTCACTTCACACAGAATCGCTCTGATGTGATCAACATTCCCACATTACGACTGAACTGAGCCTTAACTTTTTTCTTTCTGTTGCACTTTTACCATCATGTGACAAAAAGCAACAGCTTTTATTAAAAAAATTTACTAATAGCCGAAAAAAAAGCCTCGCACACTGTGCAAGGCTCTTATCAATCAGCCAACTTTTTTAGCTTAAGCAGGCTCTGCTAGATCGAAGGCTTTGTGCAACACACGCACCGCCAACTCTAGGTACTTTTCATCGACCACAACGGATACCTTTATCTCAGATGTGGAAATCATGCGAATATTAATACCTTCCTCAGCCAATACTTCAAACATCTTACTGGCAACACCGGCATGTGAGCGCATCCCCGCACCGACAATAGAAATTTTGGCAATATGTTCATCACCATCAGACTTTTCGGCTCCCATTTCACGGACAATCCTGTCTAAAATCTGCCGAGCCAATTTGTAATCATTGCGATGCACTGTAAAAGTAAAATCTGTAGTCCCCTGCGTACCCACATTCTGCAAGATCATATCAACTTCAATATTGGCATCCGCAATAGGTCCTAAAATACGGAAAGCAACACCCGGGTGATCAGGTACACCCGTCACAGTTAATTGTGCTTCATCACGATTAAAGGCAATACCACGAACCAATACTTCTTCCATTACATCTTCCTCACGGGTTACCAGCGTACTTTTGGCATCATCGACTTCATCAAAACTTGATAAAACACGAATGGGCATATCATATTTATAAGCAAATTCAACCGAACGAATTTGCAAAACCTTAGAGCCTTGACTCGCCATCTCCAACATTTCTTCCAAAGTCAAACGCGGAATATGACGTGCTTTAGGCTCAACACGTGGATCCGTAGTGTAAACACCATCGACATCAGTATAAATTTGGCATTCATCCGCCTTTAAAGCCACCGCTAAAGCCACCGCTGTTGTATCCGAACCACCACGTCCCAAGGTTGTAATACTGCCGCCTGCATCCACACCCTGAAAGCCTGCAACCACAACAACCTGCCCATCATTCAACGCCTTGCGAATAACCGTGTCATCAATTTGGCGAATACGTGCTTTGGTATATACATCATCGGTAATAATACGCGCCTGAGCACCCGTAAACGAACGTGCAGGCTGCCCTTTGGCTTCCAAAGCTAAAGACAACAAACCAATACTCACCTGCTCGCCTGTGGAAAGAATAACATCCTTCTCGCGTGTCGATCCCTGTGGGTTAATCGCATTAATCAAACTCAGCATACGATTGGTTTCACCCGACATGGCAGAAACTACCACGACCACATCATTACCTTGCTTGACCCAACGGATCACCCTATCAGCTACCGCCATGATCCGTTCTGGCGAACCCACTGAAGTGCCACCATACTTCTGTACAATCAGAGCCATTTTTGTTCCTATGCTCTTGTTTCAACCCAAGCTTTGACGGACGCCAAAGCAGCTGGTAACGCTGCCACATCTGAACCGCCACCCTGCGCCATATCGGGACGCCCACCGCCTTTGCCACCGACCTGCTCAGCCACATGCTTGAGCACATCACCAGCTTTGAATCGTTTAGTCTCAGCTTTAGTCACACCTGCCACTAAACTAATCTTGCCATTATCTATTGTAGCTAACACAATCACTGCCTGACCTAGCTTGTTTTTCAACTGATCCATCGTATCACGCAAAGAGCGTGGATCAGCGCCTTCCAAATTGGCAGCCAGCACCTTTATACCAATACCACCTACATCGACAGCTTGATCAGCCAGACTAGAACCTGCTTGAGAAGCCAACTTAGCTTTGAGTTGCTCCAGCTCCTTCTCTAAGGCTCGATTACGCTGCAATAAAGCTTCAACCTTTTCTCCCACCTCGCTATTGCTTGTTTTCAATAAGTGAGAAACGGTATCCAAACGCAGGCAAGTATCACTCATCCAAGCAAGTGCATTCTGCCCCGTCACCGCTTCAATACGCCGAATGCCTGCCGCTACACCCCCTTCACTGACAATTTTGAACAAACCAATATCACCCGTGCGCTTTACATGACAACCGCCGCATAATTCAGTAGAAAAACCAATTTTCATCACCCGTACTATATCGCCATACTTTTCACCAAACAAAGCCATAGCACCCGCTTCCTTAGCTTGGTTCATGCTCATTAGTTCAGCACTAGTATCCTTATTTGCCATAATTTCACGATTAACGATTGCTTCTACTTTCGCCATTTGTTCGCTAGTAACCGGCTCAGGATGAGAAAAGTCGAAACGCAAGCGTTCAGCCGTGACCAAAGAACCTTTTTGCTCAACATGGCTACCGAGTACCTGACGCAATGCAGCGTGCATTAAATGCGTTGCAGAGTGATTTAACACAATCGCTTGACGACGTTCCATGTCTACCTCAGCGCGCACTTGATCACCCACTTGCAACTCACCACGCTCTACGACACCCAAATGAACAAAAGTCTCGCCTTGTTTGCGCGTATCCGTCACGCGAAACACAGCCCCCTGAGCAGTATGCACAGTTCCAGTATCACCAATTTGCCCACCCGACTCCGCATAAAAAGGCGTTACCGTCAACACAAGCTGCCCTTCATCACCTGTTTTTAGCTGACTAACAGATTGGCTATTTTGAAACAGATGTAAAATCTGACTGTCTTCCGCCAATAAATCATAACCGTGAAAATCAGTCTCGCCTTCTACATCCAAGCGGGTATAATCCGAGCCGAATTTACCAGCCTGTTGCGCAATGAGCCGATCGGCTGCCAAGGCCGCATTGAAGCCTACTTCATCCACCAATAAATTACGCTCACGCGCAATATCCATGGTCAGATCCAATGGAAAGCCATAAGTGCCATATAACTTGAAAGCTGTCTCACCATCAATCAGCTTGCCCGACATACCGGCTATGTGCTCTTCCAAAATATCCAAGCCACGCTCCAAGGTTTCAGCAAAACGCATTTCCTCCTGACGCAATGCTTGTTCTACTTTACCTTGCGCTGCGACCAGCTCAGGATAGGCTTCCCCCATTTCCTCAAGCAAAGGTTGTACTAGCTTATAAAAGAAGGGTGTTCCCAAGCCCAGCTTATGACCATGACGCACAGCACGACGAATAATGCGCCGCAACACATAACCCCGTCCTTCATTCGACGGCAACACACCATCAACAATTAAAAAGGCACAAGAACGAATATGGTCAGCAACCACTTTTAAAGAGGGATTATTGAAGTCACTACACCCAGCCATTTGCGCTGCAACACCAATCAACTTCTGGAATAAGTCAATTTCATAATTGCTATGCACACCTTGTAAAATCGCAGCCAAACGTTCTAAACCCATGCCCGTATCCACAGACGGCTTGGGCAAAGGATTCATCACCCCCTCTTTGGTGCGCTCATACTGCATAAACACCAAGTTCCAAATTTCGATATAACGATCACCATCTTCTTCAGGCGATCCTGGAGGCCCACCCCAAATGTGTTCACCGTGATCATAAAAGATTTCAGTACAAGGCCCACAAGGTCCGGTCTCACCCATTTGCCAAAAATTATCTGAGGCGTAACGCTCTCCCTTATTATCACCAATGCGACTAATTCGCTGGGTTGGAAAACCAATCTCCTCCGACCAAATGCGAAAAGCTTCTTCATCTTCCGCATAAACAGTGACCCAAAGCTTCTCTTTAGGCAATTGAATCACTTCAGTCAAAAATTCCCAAGCAAAGCGAATTGCGTCAGCCTTGAAATAATCACCAAAGCTAAAATTACCCAGCATTTCAAAAAAGGTATGGTGACGCGCTGTATAGCCGACATTTTCCAAATCATTATGCTTGCCACCTGCCCGGACACAACGCTGCGAGGTGGTCGCTCGTGCGTAGTCCCGCTTGTCCAGCCCCAAGAAAACATCTTTGAACTGCACCATCCCCGCATTGGTAAATAAAAGCGTGGGGTCATTACCTGGAATCAGCGAACTAGAAGGCACAATCGCATGGCCTTTATCAGCAAAATACTGGAGGAATTGTCGTCTTAACTCAGCACTTTTCATGGAAAACCGCGTTTATTATTTCAATGGAAAAACCTCGCCCAGCCAGAAAACGTGACTGACGAGCACGTTCTTTAGGTTCTTTAGGGAATGTTTGACCAAATTTCTTTTCGCGCTGAAACCGCGCAGATTCTAGCCAATCTACTTCAGCCATTGCCAGAGCGGCCTCCGCCAATGAACGATCGACACCCTTTTCCCGTAAAGCATAAAGAATTTTCATCGGTCCATGCCCGCGAATAACCGATGAACGTACCAGCATTTCCGCAAAACGCTGATCACTTAAATAGCCAGACTGTTCCAGACTGTCCAATAAAACGGCCAGCTCATCCTGAGCCAGCCGCTGATCACCATTAATTTTACGTGCCAACTCACAGCGCGAATGTTCGCGGCGTGCTAGCAAGCTAATGGCACGTCCCTTGACAAGCGCATAATCACCCGACGAGTGATCCTTATCCAAGGGCATTCACACATCCATCAATCATCCTGCAAGACAGCATCCGCTTCATCGTCATCGTCGCTATTATCTTCGCCGGTAGGCAAAACTAATGCAGATTCACGAATCGCCTTTTCAATTTCCGCTGCTGCTTCGGGGTGCTCTTTCAGATAGTTCTTGGCATTGTCCTTGCCCTGACCAATCTTGTCACCGTTATAACTGTACCAAGCACCGGCTTTACCAACCAAGCCTTGGCGGACACCTAGCTCAATTAGCTCACCCTCATGAGAAATACCTTCATTATACAGTATTTCAAACTCAGCCTGCTTAAAGGGAGGCGCCAGCTTATTTTTGACGACTTTGACGCGGGTTTCATTGCCAATAACTTCATCACCCTTCTTAATCGCCCCAATACGGCGAATATCCAGACGCACTGAAGAATAGAACTTCAAGGCATTACCACCCGTCGTGGTTTCAGGATTACCGAACATTACACCAATCTTCATACGAATCTGATTGATGAAAATCACCAAGGTATTGGAACGCTTAATATTCGCCGTTAATTTACGCAAAGCCTGCGACATCAAGCGTGCCTGAAGACCCACATGCGAATCACCCATATCGCCTTCAATCTCAGCCTTAGGCGTCAGCGCTGCAACCGAGTCAATGACCACAACATCAATAGCGCCAGAACGCACTAACATGTCCGTAATTTCCAGAGCTTGCTCGCCCGTATCAGGCTGGGACACGATCAAATCATCAACATTCACACCTAATTTTTCAGCATAACTGGGATCAAGTGCATGCTCAGCATCCACGAAAGCTGCCGTACCGCCCATCTGCTGACACTGGGCAATTACTTGCAAAGTCAGGGTTGTTTTACCAGATGATTCCGGTCCATAAATTTCAACGATACGCCCTTTAGGTAAACCCCCGATCCCTAGTGCAATATCCAATGTCAGCGAGCCGGTTGAAATGGCTTCAATATTGCGCACAGCCGCTGAGTCACCCATGCGCATTACAGCACCTTTACCGTACTGACGCTCAATTTGCCCAAGCGCAGCCGCTAGTGCCTTCTTTTTATTTTCATCCATGCGCTACTCCTTAAAAGCTAAACTATAGTGAAATCAAAAGCTGCGATTATTTCACAACTTAGCTATACACAAAAGCTACCGTAATAAAATCAATCTAAAAGCACCAATAACTCACGCAAGGCAAAAATAACGGCTTGTTCACGTATAGCATTGCGATCCCCTTGCAACTGCCGTGTGACAGTCTGAATACCTGTTTCCGGCAGCAACCAAGCAAAACACACCGTCCCTACTGGCTTGAGCGTCGTACCGCCGCTAGGCCCTGCAATACCACTCACCGCCAAAGCCACATTCGCATGAGAATTAGCAATCGCACCGCGTACCATTTCAGCCACCACATCCTCACTCACAGCACCATACGCATGTAGCGTGTCATCTGATACCTCCAGCATGTCATGCTTGGCTCTATTGCTATAAGTGACAAAACCGCATTCGAACCAATTAGAACTACCAGGCAAATCCGTACATAATTTGGCAATCCAGCCACCTGTACAAGACTCTGCCGTTGCCAAGCAATACTGTTTGAACTGCAAAACATCCGCCAACTGGGTGATTGTTTGCAATAAAATATCTTTTTCCACGCTGTGCCTCTTCATGATTGAATCTGCTTGAACAGTTAGGTTTACTAACCAACAAGGTGACAAATAATTGCTTGTGCAGGTGCAACAAAATTTTTAAGATTTGCCTCATAGAGACAATACATATAAACAGTTTAATGTCGGCGCTCGCGGCCACATAGGTACATGACTCCTCCTCTCCTCCAATCATATACCGCTGCGAGCGCTTTTTAATCCCTATTTTTAATTCCCAAAGCAATTTGGTTAAGCCGCGCGTCGCCATTGCCCAGGCAATAACCCATTTAACGTCCACTGGCTAATACGAGAGCGTATTAAGCGTAAAGTCGGAAAACCTATTGCAGCCGTCATCCGCCTAACTTGGCGATTGCGTCCCTCACTAATCGTCAGCTCCAACCAAGTATCAGGGATAGATTTCCTGACGCGAATGGGAGGCTGACGTGGCCACAAATCGGCAGGCTCAGCGATTAAACGCACTTTAGCGGGTCGAGTTTTACCATCCTTGAGCAATACACCTTGGCGTAAAATATCTAAATCAGCTTCAGTAGGTATGCCTTCGATTTGTACCCAATAAGTTTTCGCCGTTTTTTGGGTAGGATGACTAATCTGCTGCTGTAGGCGACCATTATCGGTCAACACCAATAAGCCTTCACTATCACGATCTAAACGCCCCGCCGCGTATACATTGGGAATATCAATATAATCAGCCAAGGTTTTACGTCCTGATTCATCGGTAAACTGGCACAACACATCATACGGTTTATTAAACAGAATAATTTGCGTCATGCCAGTTCCAATTATTGTTACTGCTCAAGAATCTGCTGCGATTAATAAGGGCTTAAAACCTTCTGTTGCATAAGTTTCAAAGCCTTTGTCTGTGCGAATAATGAAAAAGGCGTTCAATTGGTGTTGATCAGCGAACTCACGGCCACGCTCATCCCCCAAAGCCATTAGTAAAGTGGCATAAGCATCCGCTGTCATAGTATCAGAGGCCGCGACCGACACTGAAGCCAGACTGTGTTGCACGGGATTTCCTGTCAACGGATTTAGCGTATGGGAATAACGCTTGCCATTTTCAGTGAAGAAATTACGATAGTCGCCAGAAGTCGCCAGCCCTTGATCTTTAAGCTGAATACCTTGTTGAACCGCACGCCCGAAATCCATCGGTTTTTCTATCGCAATCCGCCAAACATCGCCCCGCTGGCTTACCCCTTTAGCACGAATTTCGCCACCGATTTCGACCAAATAATCAGCCAAACCTTTTTCATCCAAAAACAAAGCCACTCGATCTGCACCAAAACCTTTAGCAATCGAAGATAAATCAACATACAGCTCCGGCAAACGCTTGCGCAAGGCTGTAGGCCGCTGCCGTACTTCCAATTTACTATAGCCGACCCGCGCCAATGTTGCCTGTATTTCAGCCTCAGAAGGCGTAGCCTGTTCATGCTCACTTGGTCCGAAACCCCACAAATTCACTAAGGGTCCAACGGTAATGTCATACACACCACCACTAAGCGCACTGATTTCTTGCGCCGCTGTTACCACTTTGACCAGCTCAGACGAAACAGGAAACCAGTCGGTTCCCTGATGTTGATTAAACAACGATAACTCAGAATCTGACTGCCAAGTAGACATCTGTGCATTGACCTGCTTCAAGACTGATGTAATACCTGCTTGCAAGGACGAAACTTTGTCTTCGGTATTTATACCGGGCACTGTCACATGCCAAGTCGTCCCCATTGTTTCGCCCTGCAAGCGTAAAACAGGTAGCTCTTTTTCGGCAGCGTCACAGGCTACTAATAAAAAAGCCAGCAACAACACAACACCCGATAGTAAACAGTGGCGTAATAAAGGCATTTTCATGCAATAAGCCCTTACCATTTTTTACGGGATATATAGCACTGCGATCATTAATTTTTTAATTCTTGGATTGAGTAAAATGATCATTCATACGCTGAATTAAACGATCTGCACCATAACGAATCTCATCCAAACGGTTACGCGCCCGAGAACCCCAACCGGCAGGATTTTTTTGGAAAATACTGCGCAAAAACGAAGTACTCTTACGAAACGCTGCCTGTAAATTGCCATAAGGCTCTTTTTCGTTCAAAGTTCCAGCCAAACGATTGGCAACCTTGCCCCGAATAACAAAGTGCATAAAGACCAGAATCGCCAGAGGAATAATAATCACAACACCCAAAGTCATCGGTTCTGAAGGTAATGTGAAAGCCATACCTTGTAATAAACCAAAGAACACAGACAAGCCAATAAGCACAGCCAACAATAATACTAAAACAACGCTATCCCAAATCAAGGTATAACGCCGCCAGCGCTTCAACAAGGCTTGCAAATGAGGAACGGTCTGCTGCTCAATTTGATTAGTCAATGACTCCATATTACCGATAATACGATACACACGATCGCTATTCACACCATCCATGCGTTCCAACATACGAGCATGATCGGCATTACGCTTACTGACATAACGCGACCATACCTGCTCATTATCGACGGGCTGTGCTAATTTTTCATTAAACATGATAAAGAAACTGCCCGCAGACAAACCTTGCTGTACTAGAGCTTTTTGCCAAGAAGCGACAATATCTTCCAAATTATCTTCACGCGCAGACGTATCAACCTGATTCAAAACGAACAAGAACTTGGAGGTATCACTACGCCGCTGCGCACCTTTGACTAGGTGCTCCAAAGTATCGTGCATAGCACCCGGCTCAGGATGGCGTGCATCAAAAAACACCATCACCAAATCAGATAAATCAATAATGTGATCCACAATACGCAAAATAGATTTACGCTGAGCGTCCGCATCGAACCCGGGGGAATCAATCAAAATTTTACCTTTCAACTGTTCACTGGGTACAACCTTCATTTGCAGGTAATTATCAATTTTCGCACCTTCACCACTCACCACCTGATCCAATTCTTCACTGATTTGATAAAAGGGGAATCGTGGATCACCATCCAATGCCATACCCGGCAAGGTAGCCGTTTTGCCGTCATTACTGTAAGTAATCACCGTAAAATGATCGTCAACCGCTTGATTACCTGTGCGCTGTACTGCCGCATCCAAAAAGGTATTAATAAAACTAGACTTGCCCGCAGAAAATGTGCCTAAAACCGAAATCATAGGCCACCAAGAAATCAGTGTCGTATAAGACTGCCCTTCCCCTAACAGCCCCATTTTTCTTGCCACTGCATCCAAGTCCTGATAGCAATCGACCACCTCGACCAACTCGGGATTTTCTTGTGTCAGATGTTCTTTTAAACGCTGGATACGACTTTCCATTCGCTTTGCGGGTGTCATAAAACGATCCTTTTAAAATTACAATTTGTTACGACCACATCTTGCATATTATACACTGAAACTGCCATATTTTTGAGTAGCAGCTTCATTTCCCTTTCAGCAATGTCGCCTAAGCCACTCAGAGACTTCGGTATTTGCCCTGTCTATAAACACTGTCACAGAATAATGGCTTAATCTGCGCTTCTTTCCGTTAGTTGTTAAAAACAAAGGGCGGGACAACAAACCAAGTCGCTATCACCACCCTTTATAATTATTTATGAATAACGTAAATCATTATTTTAATTGTAATTGTTTTAATTCATACTAATCACTTTAGATATTGACCGATTTGAGCTGCCTTCTCGGGATCGACCGAATCAGCATAAACCTTGATACCCATCAGCTCGGCCATGCGCCCTTGCTCAGCCATCCAGCCAGCAATTTCGGCATACAAATCAACAGCCTCTTGGTTTTTACCTTGCTTCCAGTAAACATTAGCTAGCTCACCTTTATAAGCAGGATGATCATCTAGTTTCAACAAACTTTGATAAAAACCAACAGAACGATCAAACTCATCACTCCAATAAGCTTCACGCGCAGCTAATAGCAAATCCTCAGTTGAATGACTATTAACGACTACTTGAGCAGTATCAGTAGCACTATCCGCTCCAGCAGTTTCAACCGCATTGGCTTCAAGCACTTGCTCAACACTCTCTGTAACAGGCGCTAGCGCAGTTACTGACTGAGCTTGCTGATTGGCTTCAGCATTAGATTTAGATTGGGTGGTCTCGGCCTGTTGTGTAGTTGCAGAATCAACAGCCACATATTCTGTTTCATGGCTTTTAGCTGCGTCATGCTCAGGGGAATGACGAGCAACATACCAGCTTAGCAATATGGCAATCAATGCCAAAATCGCAACCAATATCTCCGGGCGTTTAAATAACCAGCGTATTGTATGCATTTATAGGATTCTCCTGTTACTTTGGTCGTATCAGTGACACTTTGTTAATTGATGTTGTGTTGTAAAGCTCTTTGGAACGGAGGTTCATCTCAAAATACGGCCACACCTTCACTAAACGGGCGACAACAGGTCGCCCGCAAATAAAGCCGAGACTTCAACAGCCGTATATTATTAAGCATACCAATAGCTTTGGCAGTTTCATCTGATTCTCTGACAGCCGTATGCGTATCAGAGCGATTCAATAATGCCAGCTTAGTCAACGGCCTGCCAAAGCGATCCCTATGAGGCTATTCTACCTTGTGTTCAGGTTTATCCTGTCCATCGAGATCAGGCATCAGTTCAAGGTTGACATCTTCTTGCATTCTCATATAGCGAGCTGCCTGCCTGCCACATTTATCCACGGGCTTTGCATCATCTGTTGATGCTACACCATCACCCGAGTGACAACCTTTGCCATGTGAATTCCCGTGCTGACAACCTTCAGGCATAGGCATCATGCCATGACCATAGGGCAACATCATCATAGATTGACCTTGTACGCCACCATCTTGCATCTGATTAGGCCGCACTTGGTAAGGGATAATTGGAATCACGTACCAATACATAACGGGCTGACCGTTTTCAAGCATCATAGGCATAGGCTGTATTGTTGTACCCGCAGGAAGCATCATTAACTGGGGCGCAGGCATAGGCTGTATCCAATTACCTTGAGCTTGGCTTACCACATTAGACTCCCACTCCGTTACGCTGGTCGACTCTACTGGCGTTGCTGCTTCAGTCTGCTGCTCTGCTGTAGATTCCAACTCCGTTACTGCTGGTGTGCTGGTCGACTCCGCTATCGTTGCAGCTTCAGTCTGTTGCTCTGCTGTAGATTCCCACTCCGTTACGCTGGTCGACTCTACTGGCGTTGTGGCTTCAGTGTGTTGCTCTGCTGTAGACTCCCACTCCGTTACGCTGGTCGACTCTACTGGCGTTGCAGCTTCAGTCTGCTGCTCTGCTGTAGACTCCGACTCCGTTACGCTGGTCGACTCTGCCGTTGTCGCTGCTTCAGTCTGTTGCTCTGCTGTAGACTCCGACTCCGTTACGCTGGTTGACTCTACTGTCGTTGCGGCTTCAGTCTGCTGCTCTGCTGTAGATTCCAACTCCGTTACTGCTGGTGTACTGGTCGACTCTGCTGTCGTATCTGTTTCAGCTTGTTGCTCTGTTGTATGGGCAGTAGTCTCTGTTGCCTCAGTTTCAACAGACTGCGATGCTTGAGCATCAGTTACGGATGGCTCTGTCTGCTCAACTTCAGTGCTGGGTGTTTGAACTGATACAGCCGTGCTGTCGTTTTCAACTTGGCTTGTAAGCGTTTGTTGATTCTGAGCTTCAACTGTGGCAGCAACCGCCGCTTCAGCTTGCAATGACTCCAACACGCTGGTAACAGGTGTTTGTGGAAACATTGGTGGCGGTGGCAAAGGTGGCATCGGCGGAACAGGTGTTTGATTCACCCACTTATGGGCAGTCTTTGTTTGACACGGTAGCCCAGCTTGTGATACCGGCGGAACAGGTGTTTGACTCATCCACTTTGTACGACCTGTATCAAGTTGACCTTGTAAGCCCATTTGAATACTTGGCACAGGCAAAGAAGGCGGTGGCGGAGGTGGTGGCGGCAAAAAAGATAACAAAGGTGCAGTGGGCACTACATTAAATGCAGCAAGCCCTTGACTTTGCTCACTATCTTCATTCACCGCTTGCTCAGCCTGTTGAACTGTTGCCTCAACACTGTCGGCTTGTTGTGGTACTTCCGTGACCGCAGGCATGTCAGTGTCAGGCAAATGCGTCAATTCAGCAGATTGTGCTGCTGGCGGGACTCCCTGCATCTCTGCTGGTGGAGGAGGTGGTGGCGACGGCAAACTAGCGCTCGGAGCAGATGGCGCTGTTGGAACTTCGGGTTCAGCCGCTTCTGGAACTTCAGTGGCAGTTACTTGCACGGGAACTTCTGAAGTTTCAGGTGTCCCTGTCTCTGCTTCTGCTTGTACAGGCGCTTCGGGTTCAGCCGTTTCTGGAACTTCAGTGGCTACTTGCGCAGGGGCTTCTGGAGCTTCAGTGGTGGTTACTTGCGTGGGAGCTTCTGGAGTTTCAGGTGTCTCTGCTTCTGCTTGTACAAGCGCTTCGGGTTCAGCCGCTTCTGGAACTTCTGCAACTTCGAGCGATGTTTCAACAGATTCAGTCACATGCTCTGCTGGCAGGCTGTTAGTTTGTACTTCAGAAACCTCGACAGACTCCACAATATGCCCTGCTGGTAGTGGCGGCATAGGTATTATCGCTTGTTGCTCAGGAGTCGTTGGCGCTTCTGGTGGCGTAGGTACTGCCTGTGCCATTGCTTCATCAGGCATTGCTGGCATCGGCGGCATCTGAGGCATCACTACTTGCTGCTCAGGATTAACAGACGTTTCCGGTGTTTCCGGCGGCATTTCTGGCATGGCTATTTGCTGTACCACAGTATCACTTGCCTCGGGCGCGCTCATCAAAGCATTAGGCGCAACAGGAGGCATTGGCGGAGCAGGTGGCTCCGGCAAATTCATTGCATTTTCTTCAATCACCGACATGTCAGGAACTTCCGGCAAAGGAAGTACTTTTACAGTGATTGCTTCTGTTTCAACAACAAGCGTTTCTGTTGCTGGCGGTTCAATTGGGGCTTGTAATGGCTCAGGCGCAGTAGGTGCTTCCAGCACAGCCGTCATTTCCGGTGCTTGTGGAGGTGGAGGTGTTGGCGGTACAGGAGCTTCTGCCTGTATCACAAATGGTCCAGGTGGCGGTGGCGGCAAGTCGCTATTGTCGCTATCACTGTCAGCCTCATAAGACTCTGTATGGCTAGCACTTTGAGTCAGTTTGCTACCCACTGCTCCGTTAGCAAATGGTCCAGGCGGTGGTGGCGGCAGGTCAACACGATTCATTGACTCATAAGAAATGACCGTACCCTTACTCATGGTTTGAGTAACATTAACTTTGGACTCGTCCTCCACACCGGCAACAGCTTCGTCGGCAAACGGGCTTGGAGATGGAGGCGGCGAATGGCTGCCAGCCTGTATTCCAAACGAAAACAAAGCTGAGGTAATAGCTAAGGCTAATACATTCTTCTTAAAAACCTTCATCATGGACTCCTTTGCTTAAATGTCCTTTTTCAATTTAATACCCCTACACCTGCCGGATTGAGCCTACGTACCCCATATCACAACCCACACCGCGCACTATAGCGGTTAAAAAGTGTCACTTCCAGTCAAAACATAGCGATAACAAGAACAAGCCCCCCCACCCGCCCTATTGAGCAGGTACATAGGCTTTGGCCGTCGCAACCGCCTCTTCTTCTGAGCGTTCGTCAATATGGTACACGGAAACCTTAACCTCCATCAGATCCGAAGAACTCGAAGGTTTAACTTCGCGCACCCAGTGCCAGCTCATATTTCCCATTTCTTCTTCTCCTTCGCTAGCACCACCCGCCTTGCCCAAGGCAAGGTCTATCTGATAACGATCCAACTCATTCAAAGCCACCCAATGTGCCAAGGTGCTTTCTTTCATGAGGCGTGCATTGCGCGTGGAGTTCAAGGCCACTTTGCTCACTGCCGCAATCACTAGGGCAACAATAAACAAAGCCATCATTACTTCCAGCAAACTAAAACCTGCCGACTGAGTACTAGAGCGATCCGTCTTTTTCATCTTCATCGCTGACTACCCGTCCAATAGCATTAAAACGTAGTTGCTGAGGCGCTTCGTCCTTGTACTGCACTTCGCACACGAAGGGAGTGACTTCCCCCGTTGGATAAACCGTCACTTGCGGCTCAGCCAACTGACCCGTTTCAGGCGCTGGCGGCAACACGACCTTACGCTCATCCAGATACAAAGCAAGCGTTAAATCTGGCTTAAGCTTGCGCGCTTTTAACATATCGTCCTGCTCAATCAACTCCCAGAACTCACCGTCCTCGTCCAAACGATAAAAAGCATACGCACTCTCTGCAAAACCTATTGCCAAGATTTCCGAGCGTACAATAGATTCATTCACAGCCAAGCCAACATCAAGACGCAAACGGCTCAAGGTCTCTTTCACCGGAGGGGATTGAACACTACTGAAGGTCAAGGCAGTGATGGAGAGCATCACGCCAATAATCACCAACACAATCAATAACTCAATCAGGGTATAAGCTTTACAAGCTGTATACCCCCGACTAGCCAAACCCTGTTGGGGTTTATTGATCATCCAACATCCAGTTACCAATGTCGTTTTCACTCTCGCGCTTGTCTGAGCCCAAACTGTAAACATCGACTTCACCATGTTGTCCTGGTTGCAGGTACTTGTATTCCATACCCCAAGGATCTTTGGGCAAACTGGCTAAATAACCACCTTTAGGCCAGTTGCGCGCCCCATTTGGCTTTTCCACCAAAGCTTTCAGTCCTTGATCATTGCTTGGGTACTCGCCATTGTGAGCACGAAACATTTCCAAGGCCGTTTGGATATTGCGTAGCTCCTGACGTACCGCCACCGCACGCGCATCATCTGGCGCACTACCAAACTGAACGACAGCAACCCCCATTAATACACCGATTATGACTATAACAATCAATAGCTCCATCAGAGTGTAAGCACGCTGATGACGCGACATAACTTGCATTTCCTTTTTCATCACTTTGATCTAATCCTTCCAAACAATTCGCGGGAAATAATGGCATAATACCGCAAACTTGCAAGCACCTCACAATTCACATGAAACGGCCTTTACTCATTTTCGCCATTCTATTTACGCTACTGTTGATTCTACTCCAGAATTTCCAAGCGCAATGGGTTTTTCTGCGCACAGCTATTGATACAGGGGATTACTGGCGCTTGTTGAGCAGTCAGTTTGTACATACCAACTGGAATCATGTTTTTCTCAATCTGGTAGGCTTTTGGCTTTTTATCGCCCTCTGCCACTCGGTCATACACCTGGCTTGGCTCATGCTGAACATTATTCTTATAGCCTTGGGTATTGGTTTTTTATTGTACTGGCAGGAAAGCTACTTACAGTGGTATGCCGGTTTTTCTGGTGTAGTTTACGGACTATTTATAATGGGTGGTTTACAGTTAATACTGGCACGAGACTATCTTACAGGTATAGGACTCATTGCACTGATACTGGTCAAACTCGGTTTGGACGCTTTTCAGGGCGGCAACCCACTTAGCGAAAAACTCATTGAAGCTCCCGTGATTGAAGCCGCCCATTATTATGGTATAGCCCTAGCTGCTTTGCTTAATCTGCCTATAGTAGGCAGGACGTTCTACCGTCACTTAAACAATCCGCCCCCGGCAATATGAAAGCTGTATTGAGTCGTTCCTGGCGCAAATTATTCAGCACTGACTGCTGCCCTCTATGTGCAACACCTTTTGCACAAAATGCGCCCGTTTGTACAGCTTGCATGGAGCTGCTACCTTGGGCGCTAGACTATAGCGAACGCGCTGGTTTGCAGGTACTGAGTGCATTTGACTATCTGCCGCCTATTAATCATTTGCTGCTAGGCGGTAAAAGTGCGCATCACCTGGATCAATTAAACATACTCGCTCGCCTGCTTGCTGAGCACCTACCCACAGTCATTCGCACCAAACCACAGGCTATTTTACCCATCCCTTTGCACCCCCGACGCTTGAGACAACGAGGCTTCAATCAATCCATTGAGCTAACAAGACCTTTAGCAAAGGCTATGCAACTACCCTTAATCACGCAAGCCGTTATTCGCCAACGCCATACACCCGAGCAAAAATTACTAAGCGCCGTAGAACGCCTACATAACATGCAGGACGCCTTTCTAATCCGACATCACTTACCCTATCAACAAATTGCCCTGTTTGATGACATGATCACCACCGGCAGTACTTGCTTGGAACTGGCAAAACTGCTAGAAGCCGCAGGCATTAGCGTACAAATATGGACTTGTGCACGCGCAAAACGGTGACCTGTCGTCTTTTATCCTCTATTATACCTGCTCTGAAATCAACAACTTGACTCTAACAAACAGGCATTACATTTATGATTCGTAGCATGACCGCATTCGCACACCAAGAAACCCAATCTCCACAAGGCAAACTTAACTGGGAATTGCGCACGGTGAATCATCGCTACCTAGACATAAACATTCGCGTACCTGATGAATTCAAGGCGCAAGAAAACAACTTTCGTAGCCTGATGCAAAACCGCCTGCAACGCGGCAAACTGGAAGCTTCCCTACGCTATACCGCAGGTGTTGGCGAAGAGAGCACCATCGTTGTCAATGAACCACTTGCACGAGCCTTAATTATTGCCTGCCGTCAAATTGAAGCCATTACCGATAACCCAGAACCTTTGAAAGCCGTTGACATTCTGCGCTGGCCAGGCGTAACGCTGGAAAATCCACCTGACTTAGCAAAACTAAACGCGCAAGCACAAGCCCTGCTAGAAACAACCTTAGGCGACTTAGTCGCCACACGTGAACGTGAAGGCAAACGTTTAGCTGAATTCATTGAGCAGCGCTGCGATCAAATCGCTGAAATTATTGTCAAAGTACGTAAACGCCGCCCAGAAATCATGGCGACGATCCGCGAAAAAATCCACCAACGCCTAGAAGAGCTCGAAGTCACCCCCGACAATAACCGCCTAGAACAAGAACTAGTCATGTTGGCACAGCGCCTAGATGTGGACGAAGAGCTAGACCGCTTACTCGCGCACCTAGACGAAATTGTCGCTGTACTAGAACGGGATGAACCCGTTGGCCGCCGCCTCGACTTCTTAATGCAAGAACTCAACCGCGAAGCGAATACCCTAGCTTCCAAATCGAATGATGCCGAAACCACGCAGGCAGCGGTGGATTTGAAGGTACTAATTGAGCAAATGCGCGAGCAGATCCAAAATATTGAATAGATTTTCAACCCGTCCAAGAGTGTCTAAAAAGCCCTGTTTTTTTATAACCGAGAGAACTATTGACAAACTCTGTCAGTTTTTTGATTGCCGCTAAATATAAACCATTGATTTTATTGGCGGCCTCAGCAGGAATCGAACCTGCAACTACCCCTTAGGAGGGGGTCGTTATATCCATTTAACTATGAGGCCGGAGAGACGACTAATGCAAGATTAGCCCAGAAATTGGAGTCGTTTCAAGAACGACCATAGTAACGTAATTTGCATGAATGTGCAGCGTTGAGACAAGATTAACGACTCGCCATAAAACCTCTGCAAACTTCATAGTATCCTTTCACCACCAAGACTAGCGCTTATGACAAATGGCCAAGATAAAGTGTGTCCACTACTTTGCTATTTTTCAAACTCAAACTTATCGTTGATCCCTAGCTCATCTAGCCCCCCTTTTCTAATCACCGATAGTTGTATACAAAAGGGGGGTAAAAGTTCGTATAAAATACCTGATTTATTAGTCTTATCGATGATCCATAATTCCCCCCCAGAACAGCTACCGGACTTATAAAAGTGAATGGGTTTTTCTATGTAAATTTGCCAATATTCACCCCAGTCACCTGCCAAAGTTTTTGTATCTACAGGTTGTCCAAGCAAATCAAAATCAACGAAATTTTTGATAGATTGTTCGGTTAAACCAGTCAAATTAGCGAGTACTTGTCTTTTTTCTTCGGCATACTCATAAGAAGCAAAAGTCTTTTGTAACTGAGGAAAACCAACACCTGCCAGCAGCCCTAAAAGTAAAAGAACCACCAATAGTTCCATGAGGCTAAAGCCCTTGGAAAATAGTGAATAAGCATTAATTTGGTACATAAGCTATATCACGACTCGTTGCCTCCTACCTTACCTATATCACGATTTATCCCCTCCCCTCCTTTTTTACCATCTGCACCCAATGAATAAAGAAAGAAAGGTATATCATCTCTGCCTACATACTCATATTGATACATATTATTCCACGGGTCTTTAGGTAAATCATCCGACAGGTAAGGACCGCGCCAAAAAGCCTTAATTGATTCATCTTGAGGGGGTGTATTTAATAAACTCAGGCCTTCATCTGTTGTGGGAAAGCGACCTAAATTCAAGTACATTGTCTCCAAGGCTCCTCTAAGCATTTTGACCTGCGCCTCTGCTGCTCGTTGTTTTGATTCATCAACTCGCCCAAACAAACGCGGCCCTACTAATCCTGCAATTAGACCTATAATCACAAGCACGACTAATAATTCCATTAAAGAGAAACCATAAACTTTTCTTTTAGGATAAGAACGATATCTAATTAACATAAGTCCTCCTAACTCTCACAATCCATAAAATTGCTCAAAGACTATACAAAGGCATCATTCATACTTGTAATCGCAAGAATAATGCCTGCCATAATTACACCTATCACCAGTCCCAAAAATAAGATAGCTACAGGCTCTAATAACTGTAGAAAACGCTCTATTTTCTGCTTACTGCTATCAGCAAACATTATTGAAACTGACTGCAACATATCCGCTAATTTGCTAGACTGTTCACCCACAATCATTAAATCCAAGCCCACTGGAGGAAAAAGGTGAATATTTTTCAAGCTCTCAGCAATACCTCCTCCTTCTTTTACACTGCGACTTACTTGGAATAATCGAGCCTGCATCCAACTAATGCGTACACCTTCATTAGCTAGTTGTATAGCCTCCAAAACAGACACTCGATTACTCAATAAAGTGCCTACTAGGTAACTCCATCGTCCAAGCTCAGACTCTAAAAAAAATACTTTAAGCCCGGGTAGTCTTGATAAACCATTTAGCAGATGCTTTCCTAGATGCAGATACTTTAACCCAATATAAATCAATACGACAAAGCTTATTATACCAATACCTAACCAAACTGCCTGCTCACTAGCAAAACGTCCCACTGATAAAACCCAAACCGAAATGGTCGGTAAGTCTTCCACTTTATCTAACAAATTAGTAAATTTAGGCACAACCGCTGTAAAAATAATACCAACGGCAATAATACCTGCGAAAATAAGAATCAACGGATAAATCATCGCATTGCGTACCTCTGAATTTACCCGCTGTTCATAGCGAAATTGCGCTAAACCATCTTCCAATGCTTCAATTAATTTGCCTGACAACTCACCTGCTTTGACCAACTGCAATAAATAAGCAGGAAGCTTGAGTTCAGACTCACTTAAAGCGATAGAGAAACTATCCCCTCTTCCTAACTGTTGTGCAATACCATTAAATTGTGTGGCAATACCGTCATGCCCTAATGATCTACCTAAGGATAAAGTGGCTCTATGCAAAGACAAACCAGACTTCAACATTACCAGTAGTTGTTCGAACGCAACTAGCAATGCTTTGGAAGAGATCGGCTTTTGCTTGTGCCACCCAAAACGGCGACTTACTGGACGCTTTATCGCTTGATTTTCAATTAAGGCGATTGGCACCAAACCTTGTTTAGATAACAATTGAAGCGCCTGTCGCTCAGAAGAGGCTTCAATCGTACCTTGAATTCGTTCTTGTTGATAATTTAGTGCCGTATAATTTATTTGCATTTTGCTTAGCTCAGATACAGAGTCGCATAACTTCCTCAAGCGTGGTTTGACCAGACCATGCTTTTAGTAAACCATCCAAGCGCAGGTCACGCGCTTCTTCAACCACACTCTCCCATAACTCAGAAGTCGTTTGTTGTTGAATGACTGCATTTCGTAAAACACCTGTCACGGGTATCAGTTCAAAAAAACCAATACGTCCCAAATACCCACTACCATTACACTCACTGCATCCCACCGCTTGCTTGAAGTCAGGCTCAAACTGCGGTAGCTCGCTAGGCCAACGTCTTTTTACCTCCTTAATAATCTCAATAGGCACTTCCGTTTTAGCCGCACAAGCAGGACACAAACGTCGACCCAAACGTTGCGCCATGACGGCAATGGCTGGCGTTGCCACCATAAAAGGTTCCACGCCCATGTCAATCAAGCGCGTAAATGCACTTAAAGAGTCGTTAGTATGTAAAGTAGATAACACGAGATGCCCTGTCAATGAGGCCTGAATAGCAATACGTGCGGTTTCCAAGTCACGGATTTCACCTACCAATAAAATATCTGGATCTTGACGTAATGCAGAGCGCAATACAGACGCAAATGTTAAATCAATATCAGCATTAATTTGTATTTGAGTAATGCCCTCAATGTTATATTCAACAGGGTCTTCAACAGTAATAATTTTCCGGCTACCATCATGAACCATTCCAAGAGCAGAATAAAGCGTAGTCGACTTACCTGAACCTGTCGGGCCGGTTACTAGAAAAACACCATAAGGTAAATGTATTAACTGATTAAACATGGCGATTTGATCAGGTAACATACCTAAACTTTCTAACTGCATATCTTGGCGGATAGTCGGCAACAGCCGCAATACAATCGATTCACCATGAATGCCGGGCAAGGTGGATACTCGCACATCATATTCCCCAGAACCGGCTCGAATTCGAATTCGACCATCTTGCGGTAAACGCTTCTCAGCTATATCAAGTTGAGCAATTAACTTAAGACGAGAAGCAATAGCATTAAAACGCTCAATGGGAAGCTGTGCATAATCGACCAAAACACCATCAATGCGAAAATGGATGGATAAATACTTACGCTGTGGCGCAATATGAATATCCGAGGCACGCTTATCAGCTGCTTGAGCAAACAAATTATTGACATATTCAATAACGGGCGCTTCTTCAGCTAATTCTCGTAAATAAGCAACTTCGTCTCCTGCCCAAACCGAACGCGAAAACTGCTTATTAAAAGCCTCCATTCGCTCCCAAAAGCGCTCTAAATCACGCGATGTAGCCAAGCCCCATTGCACTTCAATAGCCTGCTCAGTAAAGAGCTTACTGATAACCTCCTGCAATTCAGTATCAAAAGGATTTCTCACCACTACATTTACCAAAGTATCATTTAATGGCCAAGCCAAGGCTGGACACTCTGACCACCAATCAATACGTAAAGCCAAACTGGCTAACCACTCATTATAAACTGCCAAATCTTCGGGAAAATCAGTCGCTACATATACTGGCAAATTAAACTGTTTAGCCAAAAAGTTTAAAACAACCTCTTCCGAAAGCATCCCTGCTCGCACTAGCAGGTTCAAAGGATTGCCTGATAGCACTACGTCCTTACCAAAAAAGCGTTCTACGTCATCTTCTGTCAGTAAAGACTGGTGCAGTAAAATATCTCCCAATGCTTCCCAGTTAGTGATAGGAAGCAGTGGAGTATTTTTTTGTTGAAATAACCCAAGGTCCATTCGTTCTCAATAAGTTTATAAGTCTATTAAGGTATATTCTTCAACTGCATTTGCTGAGAACGAGTCAAGCTATATGCCTGCTCGTCATTTTCTATAATATAAGGACGAATTAATACAATTAATTCTCGCTTATCCATTGTTTCGCGTTTACCCCTAAACAGTTCACCTGCTATAGGAATATCTTTTAAAATAGGCACACCAATTTCACCTTTATTTCCAGAAGAGCTCATTAACCCCCCCAAAAGAATAGAGCCACCATCTTTAAGGGAAACACTGGTATTAATACGACGATTAGAAATCGCTGGACTAGAAATAGAACTAATCGTATTTTCTACTGCCTCACTGACTTCTTGGGAAATTTCAATATCAACTCGATTACCCGAATGAATCACGGGCGTCACCTTTAATAATACGCCGGTCTTACGATACTGAACTTCTTGTTTGGTCGCTGTTGTATCAGAACCAGACGACACGACAGAGGTAACAACGGGCACTTCAGAGCCAACATCAATACTGGCTGTTTCACCACTTTTCACTAATAAACGTGGTGTAGATAGAATGCTAAGACGCTGGTTAGAAGCCATCAAGTTCAAAACTGCCCGTGTTTGACCTGCACTTTCCAAGGTGTATAGCAAACCACTGCTACCCAGATTTAAATGACCTACCGTCCCCAACAAACTACCTCCCCCGCCGAGTAACCATTCAAAGCCAGCATTGTCCTGATCGGTTAGAGAAACTTCGGCAACACTGACCTCAATCAATACCTGCCGTAGTGGTTGATCCATACGATGGATCGTACTCCGTAAACGCTGCCATTCTTCTGGCTCTCCCATAAAAATAATAGCATTACGTGCTTCATCTAACACAATACGGCTACCCTCACTTAAAACAGTAATGGTATTTGTATTTTTATCTGCCGCTGCATTATCAGACTTAGTTGCTTCTGCCGGTGCAGTGCTATTGTCTTCTTTTTTCTCAGCAGCAGCTAATATTCCACCAGCATTTGTGGTAGTTTTACTATTATTTTTCTTTTGAACTAATAATTGTTTTAAAACATCATAAATTGATTTAGCCCGTGTATTACGTACCTCATAATAAAAAGTTGATTGGGACACATCGGGTTTAACTTCAGGAGCTTGATCAAAATTCCTTATCCAGCGCCCAACATGACTTACGGTTTTATTATCGGCTGCAAATACTAAAAGACTATTAATAAAATCTAAAGGAATCAGCCGCACGCTGCCAGGCGTCTGTGTATTACCCTCTGTGACAAAATATCCTTCTGCTGTTAAAGCAGACACGACAGCAGTATAAACCTTATTCACTGGCTGATAAGCTAGTTCAAAACGAGCGCTATTTTGTCCGGCAAATCCTGGCTGGTCTAATAAATCTACGGCCTCAATCGCCTTACGCACCACTCTACCAGGGCCGCTTAATAAAATATTATTTGTAGAAATATCAGGGGAAATATTTAAACCTAAAGGTCCATAAATCTGCTTGAGCCAAAGAACCATTGTATTGGCTTTAACAACCTGAAGTGGTAAATACTGAAAAACAGTACGATGAGTATCTGGCACACCTGGTAAAGCACGCCCAGAGATCAGTAAAGGCGGTGTCGCTCCGCCACCAGCTTTTGCCACAGTCAAGAAAATTCCACCACCTTCATCAGATAGAACAGCAATACCATATTGCTCCAATACTTTAGCGGCCAGAATAAATAATTCACGAGGCTTAGTGGGATTAGTGACACGTAAGGTTACTAAGTCATTTTTACGCGATAAGGCATTATCCAAACGATAATTTAGACGCAACAAATCACCAAATACCTCATTGATAAAATCAGGTAAAGGCATATCTTCTGCGCTAAAAGTAATAGGAACTGTATCAAAGCTCAAACGGTCAATAACATCTTCTGCTGTTTGTACTTGACCTGTGACAGTGAAAGTACGGGGCGTATCAATGCGCCTGCCAGGCTGTTTGGGTAAGGAAGGCATAATGGCACTTGTTGAAGTATTACTATGCCAACTAGCTTGGCTATCATCCCTAGCTTGATTAGCTTTACCTTTATATAAAGGCGGTGGAAATACCAAAGGTTGATTTTTTTTGACAGGCTTATCTAATAACAAACACCCTGATAAACTGAAGCACAATGCTAAACACAATAAAAACTTACTGATAGGCCAGCCTTTTAAACTCTGATTGATAATCATTGCTTACATCCATAATATCCTGAGGTCAATATTCACGTTATTGTTGGGTTCTAAATAAATCAAATCGAGTTTCTTTATCACCTTCTAATATAATAACGCCAGTCGCTTCAATAGATTTTATAATCTGTCCTTCTTGAAGCTTATCTCCAACCGTTGCACGTATCCGCTTTTTATCTACTTCAAAAACAGCCCAACACCGATTACCCACTTGGGAAATAGCTTTTAAATTAAATTTTTTTAAACCTGAGCGAGCCGCTTTGTCAAGAGTGGGTTTTGCGGGAGCACCCGACTCGCCTTGATTGCTGGGCACTGATGGGTCCAAAATCATTTCAGGCCAAAGTCCGCTGCGTCTAATACTTTGATAAAACGCTTGCGTATCAGGTGCTTGCCACTTGACTATTTTCAAAACTGCTGTTGAGTCTTGGTTCGTGGGTGAGGCTATTTGGGTCTGTTGGTCTGGCGCATTACGCAAAGCCAGATGCCATACCCCCATTGACCACGCAATGAAACCGCTTATAGCAAAGGTAATCATCACTCGTTTACGCATGACCCGTGCCTCAAGCCCCTTCTGAGCGTAATACATTAATAAATAAAACCCAATCACACTGTCTCTTGGTCAAACGAATCGCTTGTACTGTCACGGGCATGGTATTACTACTTTCCAGCTTATTTAATATAGCCAAGCCGGTGGCTAAATCACAGCGAAGTATTTGTATTTGTGCTTCTACACGCCAATAGGTAATGTTACCCGCTAAAGTAATAGCATCCGGGCTTGCAACAACTTCTATTTGAGGGTTTTTTGCAGAATACTGTGCGACCACTGAGGTCAGCCAATTTTGCACTTCAGCTTGAGCTAAATCATGTGACGATACACTTAAAAAACGCTCCTCCAAATCCAAATAATTCAAAGTGGCCTCCGTAATATAATCAGACCATTCTTGATCGGATATCTTTGCCGCCGCTTGTACCTGAATCGTTTGTTGACGCAAGTTATCTATTCTTTGTTGCAAATCTGTTCGCCATTGAAAAATTTGCTCCAAACCCAGTAGTGCAGCCAATAATAAGGCCAAAGCGATTAATAGCTGCCTGCGCCATTGTTTTGTTGTCAACTCATCATTCATTAGCATTTACTGGCCTACTATCTGCAAAAATACGCAACTGCTTAGCGCCGCCTCTAGGTATTTCAATACGAATATTAGCAAATGTTCCTTCAGCTTTTAGGGCTTCGACTAAGCTGGGTTGATCAATGAGCAAACCTGATATATCTACTTGTAGACCCCCATCTGTCCAGCCCCATGTTTCAATACGGGCTTCAGGCGCTAACTGCGCAATAATCATCGAGAAATCAGCCATTATCTGTAGTTGCGTTTGCTTGGGCAGTAAGGAAGTCAAACTGTCTAAGCGCTGTTTCTCTTCTAGTGCTTGGGTGCGTAACTCAACCAATGGGGCAGCTTGTTGGCGTAATGTTTGTAGCGCCGCCTGCTGTGTTTGGTAACTTTGCTCTCCCAAACGGTTTTGTGCCGTGAACCAAATGATTAGCGTCAGTAATGCCAATAAAGCCAGCCCACAAAACAACTGCCCGACAAAAGCGATGCGATCTAAAGATGGCAGGTAAGCAGCTTTCCAAGCATCAGCCAGTAAGGGCAATCGTTGTGCTGTCACCCAGCTTTGTTCGATGGTAGATAATTTATATTGCTGATCCACCGCCAGAAAAAAGGCTTGCAAGGCAAAGTTGGAAAAAGCCACAGGCGACCATTGTGAAAAACGCAAGACACCCTTCAAATCCCAATATTGTAATTCATAACCTTGTTGTAAAGCCAATTGTCTCAGTTCGGCTTGCCCCCTTTTATACAGCAAGGGCTCAGGTATCTGATAGCCTGAGCCTGCTTGGGGCGAGATAGCCTCCCACAGCCATACCATGGCCAGCCCTTCTTGCCAAACAATCCAGGTTTGTACCTCGCCACGCTCAGTGCCAGCTTCATTGCTCAGCGGCGACCATTGCTTAATTTGCAAACTCAATGCAGCATGACGCTCACGCGCTGGCAAAGCGGTTAAATCAAAACAACGATACCAACACAAACCACGCCCAATGATGATTTGTCGTCGTCGTACAGCCCACCAACGGCGGCGCGCTGGAAAAAAACCGCTGATTTCTTCAGGGTTCTGCGCGTTTTTACAGGGGCGCAATACCCAACTGCGCGGGATTAAAGTACCGGAGCCCGGTTTCCCTAGCAGTGTCCAAAGCCATCGTTCCAGATGTAGACCGACGCTGTACCATGTCAATGACCCAAGGGTAGCCATTTTCCTCCTTTTTGGAAAAACTAATAAATTGCTCTTCGTAATAATTTAAGTCTGGATGATACAGCCGTAGACGAAAATGTTTAGAGGCAAGAAAAACAATACTCAGTATATCGACAGGAAAGTCATCACCCATTAAACGGGTAATCTGTTCTGCTTGTTGATAAGGGCGTTGCTGCATTAAACGATCCAAATCACGGGCACTGTAAGCAGTCCACGCATAAAGTACAGCTTTGGGCGCGGTATTAATATTGAAAAATCCCCGCCCCGATAGTGTAATACTGTCCCGAAAAATCGCTTGATCCAGCACGCCAGACTCCAGCCAACCCGGAATTAAACGTAACTCCTGTAAATGTCGCAAAGGTCGATTGGCAGGTGGTGGCAAACCAGCACGCACATATTCTTCGTGCTCAGCACCGTGAAGCCTTAATAAGTCATCCGCATCTTGATAGTCCAATAGCCGATCCAGCAAAACGTCACCTTGTGCGGCAGTGACACCCGCCTGTTCCAGCAAACGTAAGAAGCTTGTACGCGATAACACTAATTGGTTTAAATTGATCAAGGCATCCGCATCCTGTAAGGAAAAAACCGCCTTCCCCCAGCCTTGATACAAAGTACCATCAAAACGCAGTTCTTTTCCTGTTAAGGTCCAAATGCGTGCGTCCCCCACCTCTAAAGGATTAGGGGCTTCCCAGTCAATCGTCGGATCAACGACCATACCTGCATCATTAAAGGGTCTGGTCAATAGGCTATACAACACCACCGTGCGCGTGTTGTGTAAATCTGCCCCAGCTTGCCACTGCTGTTGTTGCTGACGCAAGGCTTGTGAGCGCTGATCCGTCAACTGCACAACACCCGCCACTAATAAAGCCACAATCGCCAACATGACTAAAAGCAGCGGTAGAATACTGCCACGATTAGCCGTACGCCAGCTTAAACTTCGGTGGTATCGTTTTGGTATCACACTCGCTAAAGCTTTCAAAAGATATCACCACTTTCCAGCGCTTCTATATTTAAAAAATCAGCTCGCGGCGCGGCGCGCTGTTGTAGGGCGACTAATAGAAGCGGTGCTTTGTTGGTACACAAACAAATGGCTCGCGGTAACCAAGGCGATTGCGCGGGTGTTTTTTCCCCAAGACGCAGGCGCTTGATTAAAGCGCTTTGTGCCGCGACTTGCCAATCCGTTTGCCATTGCCCTTGCCAATCCAAAAATTGGAAATGTACAGCTTGGGCACTAGACCATTGCCCTAATAGCCAGGCTGATGGGGCTTCATCGGCATCGTTTAGGGTCACTGGGTTTGGCACCACCGAATCAGCTTGGGTCGTTTGGGTAGCTTGCTCCGTCTGATAAAACAAATAGGTTTGCGCTGCTTGCTGTTGTAACTGTAAGCGAAACGCTTTAGCTTGTCCCGCTGGTTGCATCAGTGCTTGAAAACTCACTGCCTGCCAATGTTGGGAACTGCCGCTCACTTGCTCAGGTTCAGTATCGGCAGTGACCTGCATACCTTGCAATAAGCTATATAAAGCATGCTGTTGCAGGGAAGCATAACGCTGGCGCTGGCTAGCCTCCGTCACAGCCTCCTGCGCTTGTTTCACAAAGGTCAAACCTGTAAACACCAAGCTACTCAATAGGGAAAATAAAACCAAGGTGACTAGCATTTCTATCAAGGTCATCCCTTTGCTGACATTTTTACTGAGCATCAAGCGGCTGAGTATCATGATTAAAAATCCGTAAGATCGGCTGCGGCGGCGTACAAAGCTTGATAATCGTACACCAATAAAGGCGGCAAACGCTGTGCCACGGCATCGCTTGTAGCAGTCTTATTGTGTAACCTGAGTGCATATAAACCCACTTGATAGCCCCGTGCAGCCGTTTCATCGAGTGTTTGGCTACGCCAAGTCCAGTCTGTCCCTCCTACTGTTTGCGTCAGAACAGTTTGAGTTTGTGCCGGGCTATTCATACGCAGCGGCTTCAGTAATTGCACACTTTGTAACAATATTGCTTGCTGCTGAAGTTGTTGCGCGATGTGTTGCTGTTGACGTAACTGTACCAAACGCTGATTTAATAAATCATACAAGGCGAAACCACTCAGACTTAAAATGACCAGAGCGACTAACACTTCCAATAAAGAAAAACCGCGCATGAAACCCACCTGATCAACCGATAAACACCCACAGACAAGAAACGCCCTCTAAGAGGGCGTTTCAGATAGCATTAGCCTAGTTTAAAACTAGTCAAGCTTACTTCACTTGATTAAGCAAATCACCAGACTTGGATATGTGGAAGGACTCAATAATAATCGCTGATTCAGTCTCAACACCCAACAATGTCAAAGGAGCTGCTTTATGACCATCTAAAGCATTCTTACCGAACTGACCACGTACAATGACGCGATATTTCTCACTACCGACGTCTTTGACCGTGAGGCCATGGCTTTGGGCTGCTGCATAAAGATCATCGCCAGAGAATAATTTTGTGCTAGCTCCAGCTTCTAACTCTGATTTGCCAATTGCGGCAACATCACCCATCGGGAAGGTTTCCCGATCACCATCGTCATTGATGACAGTAACAAATACCTTACCCTTTGTTGAACTAGGGTTAGTGATACGGAAATACTGCTTATAGGCACTCGGACTGATACTAGTCGGTGTGGTGGAGAAATTAACATGATCAGAAGAACCCGCAAACTGCAAACTGCCGCAAGCGTCGTCATATAACACTACACCTGCGCCTGGGAAAGAACCTCCCTTTACTGTCAACTTACAGTTAAAGGCCGTCTCAATCATTGGATCGTTTCCGCTTGGATCTAAGCACAATTTACCCTTAAGCTTAGCTGGAGGATTTACGTTATTAAACTGGGCGGTATTGTCATCAACTGAAGTAGCAGCAGTTGCAGTTCCAGCAATAGGAACACTAGTAAGAGGATTACATGCAGGGTCAATAACTACTTGGCCTGGGGTTTTGAAAGCTTTAAAACCACCACTAGGATCCGCCGTCACGAGCAAATCAGCCACGGTAGGCTTAGCTGTCGATAAATAAGCATTACAAGCGGTGTAGTTAAGCGCACTGATCTCAGCAATCGGTGATTTGTCCACTGCAAGAGGAGTGGTGCCATCGCGGTCTTCAAACTTTTTGGGATCAGCAATATCAATGCGCTCTGATTTCACTGGTGTGAGAGTAAATTCAATACCATGATCTACCAACTCAATCACAGGCCCTGTTTTACCACCCAATGCATTTGTACCAGCTTCCGCATGAATGGGCTCTTGGTAAATAGTGCTGGTAACAGATACAGGTGAGCTACCATCTAGGGTGATACCTGTAGCGCCTGCCAGATCGAAAGTATATTTGTCGCTGGCTGCCACAGGAGTACCAACACTAGCAACTGCTTCTAAAATAACCTGATTACTACCTGGCGCTCCACCAGAGGACACGGAAAAATTAACGCCAGTTTTTGCTACGTCACTTGCATTAAAAGCGTTAGTAAACGTTGCACCTGTCAACTGCAGTACAATATATTTCGAGCTACCAGATGAACCCAAGGAATAACCAAACGGGATATCAACTTTGGCAGAGCAATCTGTGGAAGTTCTATAAAGATCACTACCATTACCAGCATTAGTGGCTGCACCCGCAATAGAGTTCAGGAACTTCTCTGGAGGCGTCACCCCTAAATCCACATTGGCCGAAGCGCTAAACGACAGCGTCGCGCCTACCATCACAGCCAACAGTTTCTTTTGTAAAGACATAAAGCGTACTCCTTTAATAAATAAATCTAACTAACCGTATAAAAGTTAAACTAAGCGCTCGCCGCTTAAATTAACAAAGTAAAGCCTCAATGCTGTCATAAAAACATATTGGGGCTTACTGATGTGTCTTAACTATTGTTACTTAAGTTCATTGGGGTGAACAAATAACTGTCAGATTTTATCTAATGTCAAATTAATTTTAAACGATCAAATAGAATAACCACGATCAACAACACGATGGTCGCACAAATCAAGCATAACTGACAAGCCTTCATGAATAAAAAAATGATAAATAACAGCAGATAGCTAAATAACAGCAGATTGCACTGTAAACCTTATTAATCGTTAGCTGAGCACAGCCACGAAAAGCTAGCTGCCTAATCGCTAGCAGGACGGCGGTTTGCATACGTCCGTTTAACTGAAACGGTAAATTCGCAACAGTGGCTAGCTTTCTGGCTTGCCAAACCAAGCCTGTTCAGCGAGAATCCCCCTCCGCAAACGCTGAACTTAGAGCTTGAACCAACACAAGGTATCAACACCACTAAAAGGTTGGAGCTGATTATGCTTGTCTAAACATTATGACTCGGCAGGGCGGTAGCGTGTCTAATCAAAAGCCATCCATACGGCAACGCCAAATTCGCCAAGGTATTTCTTGGAATGTCGTCAATCTTTTTGTAAATAGAGGGTCTGCCTTTCTTGTACGTTTGGTTTTAGCCAAGCTTTTATTACCTGAACACTTCGGCTTGATTGCGATGGTGGTGACCTTTTTAGGCTTAATCCAAGTTTTCGCCGATTTTGGTCTAAGAAATGCGCTCATCCAGCGTAAGCGCGATGCTAATAGCCGCCTGCGTTATGACAGCGCCTTTTGGTTTCTTGCCGGAACAGGTATTATTTTGACGGTGCTCTTTATCATCATAGGTACTCCCATGATGATAGGGTTTTATGGAGAACCGCTCCTAAAAGACTTAGTCATAATTATGGGCATCAGCATCCTGATAAGTAATTTATCTATCGTGCCCGAAATACGTTTGACGCGGCGCATGCGTTTCAAACAACTGGTTATTGCAGAAATCAGCTCCACTTTGATCGCCTCAGGCATCGCTATTGGCATGGCTTGGAACGATATGGGTGTTTGGGCACTGGCCACACAGCAAGTCAGCGCTATTAGCCTACGTACCCTGTTGATTGCAAAATTTTCCAAATGGCGACCCAGATACCATTTTACATGGACAAGTTTACAGGATGTTATTGGCTTTAGTGCTTATATGCTAGGTGTACAAATTATCTATTTTATTCGCACTAACATGGATAATTTTGTTGTTGGGGTATTATTAGGCGCATCCTCTTTAGGTATTTACACATTAGCCTATATGATTACTGAAAACATCAGACAGCAACTGTCATCTGTAATGACTAATGTGTTGTTACCTGTCTATAGTCGTATGCAGACCAACACCCCTGCGTTAAAGTCGCACTACCTAGCATTTACGCGTGTCATGACTTTAATATTATTCCCTTTTTCACTCAGCATCGTTTTGTATGCCAAAGAGATTATCCATGTCTTGTTTAACGATGCTTGGCAAGCAGCCATCCTACCCACAAAGATATTGGCATTAGGCGGGATGGCTTACGCTCTTTCTGGCCCTTCATCAGAAGTATTACAAGGTATGGGCAAAGCTAAGCTACTATTTAAAATAGCCGCACTAAATATTTGCATCATTGGTCTTCCTCTTATCTGGATTCTAACCTTAGTCTACGGAATTCCGGGTGCAGCAGTCGCTATGCTGATAACATTTATCGGCATAAGACTATTAATTTATAAGGCGCTAAAACAAATATTGGATGTGTCTATCAAGGATATTATTTGGGCTGCTGAGCCTGCTATTATTGCTACAACACTGGTTGTTGCTTTTGATCTAATAATAGCCCGAGGCAAAGTACTGCTAGGTATGCCTTTTTTAATAATCGCTTTTACTACTATTACACTTACCTACTACCAGCACAAACTAAAAAAACAAAGAGCTTGAAAAATGCCTTTGCTGACCCAAAAAGATCGCATTGTTTTTTTTATTCATATACCTAAAACAGGAGGCTCTTACATTGAAGAAACTGCACGGCAAAATGGCTGGGACGTACAATTTATTGTAAATGGTATTAATGCGAAAAAACTTGATTTTATGCCAGTTAGTCCTCAGCATTTTCACGCTGAGTTATATGAAAAAATCTTTAAGCTAGAAAAAAAGATTGAAATCTTTACTATTGTACGTCACCCATTTGATAGATTAAAATCTGAGTACTACTGGCAATATAAGCAGGGAATAAGCTATTTAAAACCAGACGAATGGATATCTTTCATTTTCAAGGAATATCATAAAAATCCCAGTGCCTATGATAATCATATTCGCCTACAAACAGAGTTTATTCCAAGCTTTGCGGACTGCTTTATTTTTAAACTAGAAAATGAGGGTATTGTTAATGCACTTAATTATCTTGGCCTTAATAAGCAAAACAACCTGATCAAGAAAGCACTAGGCTATATAAGGGCAGGAAACAGTGACAAGCTGAAAGTTTCCAATTATTTAGCAGAAATTGAGGATATTTTTGCAAAACGCCGAGATGATATAGAGCAATTCTACATAGCTGACATGAATCGTTTTGGCTATAACATTTCTAAAAAGCCTTAGCGGCTAATAACTAACAGGAACAAAAATGGATACCTCTAAGCTCAGCCCAAACGATAATCACCTTATGGATCCTATAGCCTATGTAGGGCCACCTCAACAATACGACTTTATGGGTGCAACGCAATTTCGTTTGTTATCTACTTTAGGGTTACGAGCTGATCATTATTTACTGGATTTTGGTTGTGGTTCGCTTCGTGCGGGTCGTTTATTCATCAATTACTTAAATAAAGATAGATATTTTGGAATAGAACCAAACAAGTGGTTAATAGAAGATGCTATAAAAAACCAGCTAGGCGAGGATTTAATTGCAATTAAAAGACCACAGTTTGATCATAACAGCGACTTTAAAGTAGATTGCTTTTCCAAGTCTTTTGATTTTATTGTAGCTCAATCCATTTTTTCTCATACGGGTAGTGAACTTATAACTACTGCTTTGGCTAACTTCAGCGAAGTGTTAAAGCCTAATGGCCTTATTCTGGCCACCTTTGTCGAGGGCGTAAGTAATTTTAAGGGTAATGGTTGGGTGTATCCTGGCTGTGTAGTATATCGCCCTTCTCAAATAAGACGATTTGCTAAAGAAGCAGGTTATTTTGTCATGCATATCCCATGGTATCATCCTAGACAAACTTGGTATCTGTTAGCCAAAGAAAAAAGTCGGCTACCTGATAACTCTATGATGCGACACTTAACTGGAGCAGTATTATTTGATGAAGAGCTAAAGAAAAGCTGTAAGCACAACCAAAGAAATGTAAAATTATTAAAAAGTTTAGGAGGTCATTTAAAAAATCATTTACGGCAAAGTATGCCAGAATCAGTCAAAAAAATAATTAAGAAAATAATAAAATATAAGCACTAAATATGCCTTTTAAAGTATCTATAGCCATGGCCACCTACAATGGTTCAGCCTATATAAAAGAACAGATAGACAGTTTTATTAAGCAAACTCGAAGACCTGATGAGTTAGTAATCACTGATGATTGCTCAACAGATAATACTTTAGCGATTATTGAAGATATACAAAAGAAAGCACCTTTCAAAATCATCTTTTCGCAGAATCAAGAAAGATTAGGTTATAGTAGCAACTTTAATGCTGCACTTTCGCGAACTACGGGAGACATTATCTTTTTAAGTGATCAAGATGATGTATGGTTTCCAGAAAAAATAGAAAAGACTTTAAAACTTTTTTCAGAAAAACCAGAGATTGAATTAATTATTAATGATGTAGAGATAACTGGCGAATTTTTAAAACCAACAGGAGTAAGCAAACTAAAACAAATACAACGTAGTGGCTATGAAGAAGATCTGTTTGTAATGGGATGTGCTGTAAGTGTTAGAAGATCCCACTTAGAAATGTGCCTGCCCATACCTAAAAATGAAGCGCTATCACATGATAGCTGGATAGTAGATATTGCTCAAGCTTTGGGAGTTAAACTGATAAACAAAGAAATACTACAATATTATCGCAGACATGAAAATAATACATCAGAAGCTGTTTTTAACACCACCCTCCCCGTAAAAAAATTAAATGTTTATAAAAAAGCTTTTTCCATGAGAAAAAAATCTAACAAACTAGAATTGCTGGAAAAAAAAATTTACATTAAAGAACTAGAAAGAATTCACTCCAAAATTCCCATTGAATTTAAAGAAAAACTTAACCTATATATAGAAAGAAAAAAATCTATACTAGCTTTATCAGCATATCGAAGAGAAATAAGAAAGCAAAAATTCACCTCTCGTTTTTTTATGAGTTCAAAACTTTTATATCAAGGAGATTATAAAAAAGCTAACGGTTTTAAAAGTTTTTTGATAGATATTATTACAAGAAGCCCTGCGATTACTGAGGAATAATTCTAAATTTTCACCTCAAAATCCATTAATATTTTACTGACATACTCAATAAAGGGTCTACGGTATAGCCACCATCATACGCGCCAACTTAAGCAGTTAACTATCTGAGCAGCCTTGAAAAAAGGGGTTGTGGCAACCACATGAGCATCTTTTACCGACGAAAGTGAAAGCCC